>Ga0210044_10001071_pt1 | contig 41537 bp, 40 predicted proteins | sample CryGey13umfilter_2_FD_183959 | JGI IMG/M metagenome (GOLD analysis project Ga0210044, IMG submission 183959) | Groundwater microbial communities from aquifer in Utah, USA - Crystal Geyser 4/9/14 3 um filter (SPAdes) (version 2) | ecosystem: Environmental > Aquatic > Deep subsurface >... | reverse complement strand
CAAAAACGCTTCGCCACTTGCGCAATTGTAAGGTCTTCCTTCTCGCGGACAGATAAGACTTTACGGCGAAAATCGGATGAATAAGTCATCTTTATAATATAATCAATTTATATGATCTTGGCTATATAATCAATCTTGACCAGTTATTTTCTATCGCTGAAGCAGATTCTTTGCTGGATAGTGCAGAAGGTGCGTTGCGTACGATGGGAGAGGAAAACGCTGCCGATGCTATCGTGAAATTACAGCAGGATGTCGGTGTGCAGATAGACAGGCAAATGAATGGCTTTGATGAGAATGAACCAGCGCCCGGGCCGGAAACAGCCCGTTTGAATGCTGCCTACGAGCCAGTGACGGATGTCCGTCTTGGTATATTGCAGAAGGTATGCCAGAAACTTCCGCAAGGAGATGTGAAAAATAATATGGAGTTACTTGTAAAAAACTTAAAGGCGATGATGCCAAAAACGCCTCACGCTGATTTTGGAAAAAATGGTTTAACTCCTTGATGTTCTGTTTCTATAAGGCTGCGCTTCTTTTGAAAATCAAATAAACCATTTTATCCGCGCCTTTAGCACGTTTCCCTTCGTAGCGGGTTTTAATCCAGTCCGGTGGAGGAGTGCGCCAGTCATCGGCTTTTTCCGCTGTCCATTCAAAAGCGGGATGCAGGCTGGCCTGTGTAACCATCCATTCGGCCAGATCAGGAACATCGGTGGACATGATAAGCTGGCCGTCCGGTTTAAGAATACGGGCGAACTGGTCAAGATTGGCAGGACTGATGATCCGGCGCTTATGATGGCGCTGTTTTGGCCACGGGTCAGGATTGAGGACATAGATTCCGTCCAGACATTCATCCGTCAGGGAATTGGCAATCATCATCGCATCATCCATATGAACGCGGATATGGTTGTGCGGTTTGTCCTGAATATCTTTCAGAAAGGCAGACATGCCGTTTACAAAAGGTTCCGCTCCTATATAGGCGTGATCGGGATGCCGTTCCATCAGGGCGGTTAAATGTTCGCCATTGCCAAAACCGATTTCCAACCACAAGGCAGTATAAGGGGTTGCAAATAATGTTTCCGGATTTAAATTGGCTTTTTCTGTCAGAGAATCTTCTGGAATTTGAAGAAAGGGCAAAAGCTCATCCAGAACAACCTGCCGTCCCTCTTTCAGAGGACGACCCGTTTTGCGGCCAAAGACACGTCTTTGAGGTTTTTTAGCCAATGGCCTTATGCAGGGCATCCACCAGATCCAGTTTTTCCCAGGAGAATCCACCATCTGCTTCCGGTTCACGGCCAAAATGCCCGTATTTTGCAGTACGGGCATAGATCGGACGACGCAGTTTTAGATGTTCTCTGATGCCACGCGGACTTAGATTGACGGATTGTGTAATGGCTTTAACCAGAACATCTTCAGGCACAGTACCTGTTCCATGGGTGTCAACGTAAATAGATAGCGGTTTGCTGACCCCGATGGCGTAGGCAAGCTGGATCGTGCATCTTTCCGCATATTCTGCCGCGACAATGTTTTTCGCCAGATAACGTGCGGCATAGGCTGCGGAACGATCCACCTTGCTCGGGTCTTTCCCCGAGAAAGCCCCACCGCCGTGAGGGCAGGAGCCACCATAGGTATCTACAATGATCTTGCGGCCTGTCAAACCAGAATCTCCAACGGGGCCACCAATGACAAAACGCCCTGTCGGATTTACATAGAATTCTTCTTCGGGACACATCCAGCCTTCGGGAAGAACATCAATAACATGGGGGCGTACCATTTCACGGACATCCTGTTGTGATACGCCTTCGTCATGTTGTGTTGAAACAACAATTGATGTCGCACGGACAGGCTTGCCATTACGATATTCAAGAGAAACCTGCGATTTTGAATCAGGGCCCAGTTTTACCAGAGCACCGGAATGACGGGCTTCGGCCAGAGAGTGCAGAATTTCATGTGAAAAATGAATAGCGGCTGGCATGAGCGCTTCTGTTTCACGGCAGGCATAACCGAACATGATTCCCTGATCGCCTGCTCCTTCATCTTTATTTGCGCTGGAATCAACACCTTGCGCAATGTCAACGGACTGGCTGTGTACTTTGATATCAACTTGCATGGTTTTCCAGTGAAAGCCTTCCTGTTCGTAACCGATATCTTTGACTTTCTGACGGGCGATGGCTTCAAGATCCGCATGGGTGATACTGTCCGGGCCGCGTGTTTCTCCAAAAATTCCGAGATAATCAGTTGTCGTGACACATTCGATGGCCGTCCGGCAGTTCTCGTCTTTTGTCAGGTAATGGTCAAGAATGGCATCCGATACCTGATCGCAAATTTTATCGGGATGGCCTTCAGATACGGATTCACTGGTAAAAACAAAATCTCTGAGAGTTTCATTTTTTGTCATAGTGTCTTCATTGTAGACTGATTTTTTTTGTGTCATTATTGTCATGGCTTTGCTTCTGATGTTGTTTATATGAATCCTGAAGAAGCCTAACATAGTTTATGAACAGGATAAAAGATGTAATATCGCTGAAAGTAAAGTTTATTAACCACTATTGCGCATGTTGGCAGCCATGGTTTTTATCATTTTGAAAAGATCTTTCCGCATTTTTTCATCTGGAATAGAGTAATATTCCCTGATCAGCTTAATAGTTTCCTTTTTATCCATCAGATTTTCTTCTGATAAAAGCGTTTCCTGATCATTGTCAGACATTCCGGTGTATTGTGTTGCGGGGACGCGTTTTTCACTGAAATTCTCAAAAAAATATGAAATAGAAACATGAAGCACTTTGCTGAATTGCCATAATCTGCTGGCACTAACCCGATTTGTTCCGCGTTCGTATTTCTGAATTTGCTGGAAAGTGATTCCCACAGCATCGGCCAGTTTTTCCTGACTCATGCTTAGCAATATGCGTCGCGATTTAAGACGCTCTCCGACATGGATATCAACGGGATTGGGTTGTTCTTTTTTTTCCATCATTCTACAGCTTTGTGTTTTTTAAAATTATGTACGTACAGCAATATGCATGGTTTAGAATCTTTTTCTAGTAATCTTAAGTAGTATTATTCCTATAAAAAGAAAATTATTTTATGTAATTCTTTTTATATAATTGATATAAAACAGAAATCAAGGAAAACAAACCAAGTATTATAAAAAATATACTATCCTTAAGGCTAGTATAATAAGGAGTATCTACGAGTTTTTTTGGCAGACTTACGTTGACCCCGGCTGGAGTGTCGAGAGGAATTTTATGTATGATTCGTCCTGTCGGGTCTATAACACCGGAAATTCCGGTGTTTGCAGCGCGGATCACAGGGATGCCTTCCTCAATAGCACGAAAAACGGCGTGTGCGAAATGCTGTCTTGGTCCCGCACTGTCTCCATACCAGGCATCATTGGTGACGTTCACAATAAAATCAGGTCTGTTTTTTTCATCAACCACAGCGCCTGGGAAAATGATCTCGTAACAGACAAGGGCGCTAAATTTATAGGGGAGTTGTGGAATTTGTGCTGTTTTTATCGCTTTTCCTTTTTCAAAACCAGAAAAATTCACAAGCGGCTCAAGGGGTATGTATTTTTGCAGAGGTATATATTCTCCGAACGGAACAAGATGGACTTTATCATGTGTTGATTGCACATTCAGGCGCCGATCATAGGAGGTAAGACTATTGTGATATTTAGGGTCGCGCCCACCATACGCGCCAATCCGCATTGTGCCGGCCAGAAGAAACACAGGTTCTGGATAACTTCCAAGTGTGGCTCTGATCGTGGCATGGCTCCAGTTATCCCGCAATAAAATATTGGATATGGCGGTTTCCGGCCAGACAAGAATCGTTTTCATAGCGCTATTTGTAGATTCTGCTTCTGATAAAAGAAGGATCTTTTCAAGATTTTCTTTGCCTTTTGCAGGGTTCCACTTGTCTTCTTGCGTAATATTAGGCTGTACCAGCCGGACAATCGTGTCCTCGCTGATTTGCGTTGGATATAATTTCAGTCTAAAGACTCCATAGAGATAGGCACCTCCCATATCCAGAAGCAGCGCTGTGGCCAAAAGAATTTTCAGAAAGCGCTTTTGATGCCAGATCAGCAGGAAACCCGGTAATGTTGCCCATGCGCAGGTGGCAAAGCTCAGCAAATAAATCCCGCCTATAGAAGCGATCTGTGCCATGGGAAGGGTGTTTGTCCATGTATAGCCATATAAATTCCATGGAAACCCGGTGAAAATATGCCCGCGCAACCATTCAAATGCCATTATCATGCTTGTGAAAAGCAGGTAGCCGCTTATTGTTTTCAGGGATGAAAAACGGACAGTCAGGGATGTTGCAAAAGCTGTGAAAAAGGCAAGAAAGGCAGGAAGCCCGGCAACGGCAAGCGGCCAGAATAATGCATACTGGCTATCTTCGACAAGCAAGGCATTGCCAATCCAGATTAATCCCACGGTAAAATAGCCAAATCCGAAGAGCCAGCCATATAAAAAAGCCATACGGATTTTCGTTACCGTTGATAGAATGATATAAAAAAGCCCAAATCCGGCAAATAAAGCAGGCCAGATGCACCAGGGTGGCATGCCGGCAACCATAATAGCGCCTGCTATAAATGCCAGTAATGCTTTTAACCGGACGGGCCAGAGCAGTATTTTTTCAGAAATGTCGGTCGGGGAGAAAATATTCATTTGATATGTTTAGGCGCTAGGAAGGCTCAGGCAAAGGAATATTTTTTATCAATAGCCTGTTGACACGACGGGGATCGGCATCAATGACTTCAAAGATCATGCCGGAATGATGGGAAAGAATTTCTCCGCGTGCCGGAACGCGTCCTGCAATTTCGAAAACGAGCCCTCCGAGGGTATCATTGTCTTCTCTTTCTTCTTCAGATAAAATTTTCCCGTATTTTTCTTCAAATTCTTCAATATCATAGCGGGCATCAATCAAGATCGAGCCATTTCCGTTTTCTATGATGACGGGTTCCTCTCCCTGATCGTATTCGTCTTCCATTTCCCCGACAATGGATTCGATAATATCATTAATCGTCACCAGTCCATCAATACCGCCAAATTCATCAACGACCAGTGCCATATGTTTGCGCATCTGCTTCATCATCAGAAGAAGGTCAAGAACCTGCATGGAGGGGGAGATGATGGGCACATCACGAACAAGATTTTCCATTTCTACAGGTCTGCTCTCTGCGATACAGGCCATGATATCCTTGATATGGATCGTTCCTACAATATCATCAAGTGTCCCGCGATAAATGGGAATACGGCTATGCTGTTTCTCTGCCAGAATGGATAAAAGCTCTTCTTTTGATGTATTGATATCAATGCCGAAAATATCCGCACGGGGAATCATGACATAGCCAACAGTATGGTCACGCAGCTTTAGAATATTGGAGATAAGTGTCCGTTCATGCGCCGAGACAGAAGTTATTTCCGTATCCTGACTCTCGGCGGCATCAATATATTCCTTGATGGTTTCCCTTAAGGAGGTGTCATTTCTACCTTTGACAAAGTTTTTCATCCATTGAATCACATTGTGCGGGGGAGCACCATCCGTGGAGAAAGAATTTTTCTGCTCTTTATTCTCAAAAGCAGTTATTGGCTTTCGATCAGAAGGATCTTCATCACTATCTTTTAGGGTATCTTTTGGCATTTCATTCATTTTAAACAAGATCGTTACCCATTATGACACAAAATTTTCATTTGAATAAGGATTTTTGATGCCCAGAGCATTTAAAATAACGATTTCAAGCGCTTCCATCTCGTTCGCCTCTTCAGAATCTTCGTGATCGTATCCCATAAGGTGAAGCGTACCATGGGTAACCAGATGGATAAAATGATGTTGAAAGCTTTTATTCTGTTCCTGCGCTTCATGTTTAATAGTCTGGTAAGCAAGAATAATATCACCGAGGGAAACAAAGTCGGATAAGGAGTCGGGCTCATTAAAATTGCTCTGGGGAAATGACAGAACGTTGGTGGGCTTGTCTTTGCCGCGATACTGTTTATTGAGGGTCTGTATAAAATCATCATCGCACAGGACAACGCTGATTTCCATGTCCTTATTCTGGAGGAGGGCGGCAAAACGGCTTTTTGTAACGGCCATATCTACAGCCCTGTTTACAGCCGGTTCCTTTTCAAAATCGCACTGGTTCCAGCCAGAAAATTCGGTTGCTATATCAATTTCAATAGGAATATTACAAGCCCTTATGCTTTTTTGCGTCATAAGCCTCGATGATTTTGGCAACCAGCCTGTCGCGGACAACATCTTTTGTCGTGAATCTGACGAATCCGATGCCTTCAACGCCGTCGAGCGTTTCCACGGCATCCATAAGACCCGACCGGACGCCGGAAGGCAGATCAGTCTGGCTGGCATCACCTGTAATAACCATCCGCGAGCTTTCGCCCATGCGTGTCAGGAACATCAGCATCTGCATTGTGGTGCTGTTCTGTGCCTCGTCAAGAATGACAAAAGCGTTATTCAGGGTCCGCCCGCGCATAAAGGCAAGCGGAGCAATCTCGATCTCGTCAACGGCAAGCTTTTTAAGGATTTTATCGGCGGCCATTGTGTCATGCAGCGCGTCATAAAGAGGGCGCATATAAGGATCCATTTTCTCTTTCATTTCTCCGGGAAGAAAGCCGATCCGCTCGCCAGCCTCGACAGCAGGGCGGCAGAGAATAATGCGTTCGACATCACCCTTTTCAAGCAGGGAAACAGCCATGGCAATAGCCAGATAGGTCTTTCCCGTTCCGGCGGGGCCTATACCGAAGGCAAGTTTATTTGTCTTCATCGCCTGTATGTAAGAGGCTTGCATCGGTGTACGGGAGATGATTTTCTTTTTCTGGGTAACAATTTGCTGTTCGGAATCAATAAAATTGCGGGAAGTCTGGTTATTCTCCTTTCCGTTTTTTTTGTCTGCCCTGTTTCCCTGACGTTCCTCGAAAAAGCGTAGTGCCGAATCAACGCTATGTATGTCAACCTCTTGCCCTTGCTGTAATTTTGCCCACAAGGCCTCGATAATCTGACGGGCGCTGTCGGCATTATGGCCGTTAATAAAAAGTTCATTACCCCGATTAATGATCTGGACATCAAGCGCATCCTCAATTTTTTTGAGATGGACGTTCTGTTCTCCGTAGAGAACAGGGACAAGCCGATTGTCTTCGAAAATCAAACTATCGTGCAAAAGCGGTTCCGTATTTTTTCACTTTAATTCTGCGTCTACTTTCATTCTCTCAAATTTTGAGGGTTTGGGCAAATTAATTAATTTCCGGCTTATTTGCAGGTGCTTGTACGTTATTTCTTCTCTCTTCTTCTATGCGTTCGTAGCCTTGAATTATATCTTGTACAATTGGTGCACGGACGATGTCTTTACTTGTAAAATGATGTATAGCAACTAGTGGGCTATCTTTCGCCGCGCGCATCGCCTTTTCTAAACCTGAGTTGCTTTTAGGCACAAGATCAATCTGTGTAATATCTCCAGAAAGAACAGCCTTTGATCCGATGCCAATTCTTGTGAGAAACATTTTTGTTTGCTCATCTGTTGCGTTTTGCGCTTCATCTAAAATCACAAATGATTTATTCAGCGTTCGCCCGCGCATAAAAGCAAGAGGTGCAATTTCAATTTTTCTGCTTTCCAGCATCTCTTTTACGGCTTTGATACCAAGCAATTCATCAAGAGCATCATACAAAGGACGTAAATAAGGGTCGATTTTTTGTGTCATATCACCTGGCAAAAATCCTAGTCTTTCACCACTCTCAACAGCAGGGCGACATAAAATTATTTTATCTACTTTTTTTGCCTTGAAAGCGCTCACCGCCGCAGCAACAGCCAGATATGTTTTTCCTGTTCCCGCGGGCCCTACGCCAAAAACAAGAGTTTTATTCTCAAGCGATTCAAAATAAGCCGCTTGTGCTGCATTTCTAGCGGACACAGGTTTTATACCCGCAGCCGCCTTACCAAAAGTATCTGATGCTCCGTTTGCATTATTATTCGCGGCAGCATCGGAAGCTTGAGGTACCATAAGTTTGTCTATCAGATCATTATTAATCATTCCGCCGTTTCTATTGGTCGTAACAAGACCATTTATAATGGCTTTTGTTTTTCTCCGTTTTGCATTTGTGTCACCAGTAATGATTATGTCACGACCGTTGACTTGTATCTGAACATTGCTTTTCCCCATGATATGTTTCATATGGCAGCTTTTCTCTCCGCAAATGGCTTCCGGTTCAACGTCATGGGGAAGTGTTAAGGATGTTGTTTTTTGATTGTTTTCTGACATTGAGACGCTCTTTCCTGTTCGGGTTGTTTTGTTTATGATAGGCCTTGCGCTTTGCTGCGCCGGACAATATTTTTCCATATGTTTATTATTATCCGTGATTTATCATATTGGAAAAGTAATTACCAGAAAAAAATGAGTCTTAAGCGGAAAGAATCTTTTCCGTGATTTCAATTTCTCCAGTCAGCGAATTGGCGTGGGATTTTGTAATGCGGACATTGACGATTTGGCCGTAGAGCCGATCATTTCCTTTGACATGAATCGCCTGATAATAAGGGGTGCGCCCGTGAAGCTGTCCGTCTTTTGCGCCTTTACGGTCAAACAGAACCGGCATGATTTTGCCGACACTTTGGCTGTTATAGGCAAGTTGCTGTTCGTTGAGCAAGGCTTGTAGCCGTAGAAGGCGTTCTGTTTTCACTTTATCATGGATATGCATCTGCATTGTTGCCGCAGGTGTGCCGGGACGGGGGCTGTATTTGAAAGAATAGGCAAAAGCATAGCGGACATCGCGAACCATCTGCATTGTGGCTTCAAAATCCTCCTCGGTCTCACCGGGGAATCCGACAATAAAATCTGATGAAAACGCCATGTCCGGCCTTGCTTTTCTGGTGGTGGCGATAATATCGCGGTACTCATCGGCGCTATGCTTGCGGTTCATGGCTTTCAGGATTTTGTCCGAGCCGCTCTGGATCGGCAGATGCAGGAAGGGCATAAGTTCGGGGATATCCTTGTGGGCATCAATTAACTCCTGATCCATATCACGGGGATGCGAGGTCATGTAGCGGATACGCTCTACGCCGTCAATTTCGGCAAGGATGGCAATAAGAGCGCCAAGTCCATAGGTTTTTCCGTCTTTTCCGATGCCATGATATCCATTTACATTCTGGCCGAGCAGCGTGATTTCGCGTGCTCCGGCATCAACTAGTACTTTAGATTCTTCCAATATCTCATTGACTGTTCTTGAATATTCAGCGCCCCGTGTGTACGGGACAACACAGAAGGTACAGAATTTGTCGCAACCTTCCTGAACAGACAGAAATGCCGAGACTCCCTGATTATCATTACCGCGTGGTAAATGGTCGAATTTTGATTCCAGCGGCATCTCTGTATTTACCACACGCTCGCCTGTGGCCTTCATCACCATTTGCGGGAGTTCATGGTAAGTCTGGGGGCCAAAAACCATGTCTACATAAGGCGCACGCTTCATAATGAAGTCACCTTCGGCCTGTGCCACGCATCCGGCAACCGCCATTAACGTCCGTCCGCCTTTTTCTTTTTTTTCTTCCATATGGACGCGAAGGCGACCAAGTTCGGAGAAAACCTTGTCTGTGGCTTTTTCGCGGATATGACAGGTATTGAGGATAATCATGTCCGCATCCTCGGGCGTATCGGCGGGGCGGTATCCGAGGGGTGCCAGCACATCGGCCATACGATGGCTGTCATAAACATTCATCTGGCAGCCCCATGTTTTAATATAAAGCTTTTTGAAATTTGTATTCTTGTGCATAGAGCGTTATAAATCATGGATATGGGTTCATAATCAAGTTTTTTAGACAATGGCACGCGCAATTCTGGCATTAAACACGCTTTATCCTCTTGGACTGGAAGCTCTGGAAAAAGAGTTCGAGCTTATAAAGCTGTCCCGCGAATCAGATCCGGAGAATGCGATCCAGCAGCATCGAAATGATATCGTCGCCATTATTGCCGGCCCCGGAAATCATGTGAGCCGGAAACTGATCGAGGCTCTGCCGGCTTTGGAAATGATCGGTATTTTTGCCGTTGGCACGGATAATGTTGACCTTGAAGCGGCGCGGGAGCGTAGCATTCTTGTTACCAATACGCCTGATATTTTGACAGCAGATACCGCTGATATCGCTTTGGCTCTGCTGCTGGCGGTGACACGCCGCGTTGTAGAGGGAGACGCTTATATCCGCATTGGGAAATGGTTAAACGGTCCGATGCCTCTGGGCGTGAGTCTGGCCGGAAAAACAGTCGGGATTGTCGGACTGGGGCGAATCGGGCAAGCGATAGCAAAACGTTTGACGGCCTTTGATATGAGGGTTGTTTATCACGGACGCAGTAAAAAAGACGTGCCCTATAAATTTTATCCACAACTTCTGGAAATGGCGCAAGATATTGATTTTCTTGTTTTGTCCTGTGCTGGTGGCACGGAAACCAAAGGTCTTGTTGGAGAGGCTGTGTTAAAATTACTTGGCGTGAACGGATTTTTGATTAATGTAGCACGTGGTTCCGTTGTTGATGAAGAGGCGCTTCTGGTGGCCTTGCGCAATAAGGATATTGCAGGAGCCGGTCTGGATGTGTTCGCAAACGAACCCTTTGTACCGGAAGCCCTATATTCGATGGATAATGTTGTGCTTTTGCCACATACTGGAAGTGCAACAACGGAAACACGCAGTAAAATGGCCGCTCTGGTGATTGAAAATATCAGAGCCCATTTTGAGGGAAAGCCACTTAAAACATTGGTAGCAGTATAATGATCAAGCAAATTTTACTTTCTTTTCTGATTCTGGTTTTTGGTGCAGGCGCGTCTTTTGCCGCTTCGACCTGTTACACACGCGCCGAGGCGGAAGCCGAGCAGGGACTTCGTATTCATAGTGAACTTATGGTGATTGGCCTGAACTGTATCAAAATGAATTTGAATGACGGGACAAATCTGTATCGTCGCTATAACGAGTTTACAAAAGAAAATATTGATATTTTCTCCGGATATGAAGGTAGAATGCTGGAATATTTCAAAAGACGCGGTGACAAGAATCCTGAAGCTTCTCTGAATACCTTACGGACACTGATGGCCAATAACATTTCCAACAGTGCTGCGCGGATGAGGCCCGATCAATTCTGCAACCGCTATGCCGGACGCATTTTCAAAGCCTCGTCCATGGATCATGACACTCTGAAAAAATGGGCTTCGACGATTTATCCCTCACATCCGGTCTCAAATCCGATTTGCGAGCATTGAAGAGAATAGCCTTATTTTGCTTCAAAGTTCAGGAAGGCTGGAATATGCAGCATAGCAGCCTGTTTTAGTTTCTGCTGGATTGTTTCAAGGGCAAAGGCCTGTTTATTGAAAAAATCGGGGAGCCTGTTGATAAAGTTGATGCGGGGCTCACTGAAAACGGGCTCCTGATTATTAACTGGTTCCGTTACATTGTCCTCATTGTCTATTTCGCATTTATCTTTAAAACAGGTTTGTTGAGTGAAACTGTTTTCATTAAAGCAGGACGCATTATTCTGGAGCAGGGTTTGCGTGATGACAGAAAAATCATTCTTCCGTATTTTCTTTTTTTTGACTGTTTCCGCAGGGCGGGTGTTGAAATGATGTTCTGCGCCGCTGCCGAGTAATTTATAATAATTGTTTTCTACCAGATCATTAGAATATCGGCGTGACTCTGCCATTCTATAGAATAAGAGGGCAAGAATCCGGGGTGGAATTTTTTTGTTTTCCGGATCATCTATATAGTTCCTGTTAAAATTCTTTGGATCACTCATAATTTTTCCTTTTTTCATAGTTTGATATATTGTATTATATATCGCTCTATGTCCAAAGTATATACATATAATCCTTAAAGAATGATTAAGATTTAAAAGATTCTGAAAAAATTATGGCCATTTGGCTTCGGGCGGTAAGGACATGAGAATGGCTTCTGGATTGCCGCCGGTTTTCAGGCCGAACTGCGTACCGCGATCATAAAGGAGATTGAATTCGGCATAACGCCCACGCCGGACAAGCTGGTGTTCACGCTGTGCGTCTGTCCAGTTTTTGTTCATATGGCGGCGGACAAGCTGCGGATAGATATCAAGAAAGGTACGACCGACATCGCGGGTAAAGGCAAAATCGGCTTCCCGATCCCCCGAATCAAGATTGTCATAAAAAATACCGCCAACTCCGCGCATTTCATTGCGGTGGGGGAGAAAGAAATAGCGGTCGCACCATTCCTTATAGTCCGGGTAATAAGAAGGATTATGGCGATCGCAGCAGGCTTTGAGAGCCGCATGAAAATCTTTTGTATCCTGTTCATCGGGATTCACTGGCGTTAAATCCGTACCGCCACCGAACCAGCTTTTTGAGGTAACGATCATCCGCGTATTCATATGAACGGCCGGAACAAGGGGGGAGCGCATATGTGCCACTAGAGAAATACCGCTTGCCCAGAAAGCGCCGTCATTATCAGCTGCGCCGGGAATCTGTTTTCTGAAATCTTCAGAAAAATGACCGTGGACGGTAGAAATATTCACCCCGACTTTTTCAAAGACACGGCCATGCATTAAGGAGATCTCCCCGCCGCCGCCGTCAGGACGATCCCATTTTGTGCGTTTAAACCGCTCTGCGGGGAGTGGGCTGTTCTCCAATTCATTTTCAATGGCTTCAAATTCCGCGCAGATGAGATCGCGTAGTTCACAAAACCATGTGGACACTTCAATCTTGTGGGTGGTTTCCTTGTCTGATTCTTTTTGTGTATGTGCTTTCATTCGTTTCTTTTACCGCGAAGAAGCAGAGGAGCGAAGAGAAAAATAGATATTAATTAAAGTTTTTCTGTCTGCCTCAAGGCTTCTCCTGTTACCATGGCAAGGGAATTTACAATATTTAAAGAACGTCCGCCGCCGGGCATAGGAATTGTGATCCGGCTATCTACTATATTATGGACATCTTCTGGCGCACCCATGCTTTCGCGTCCGGCGAGGAAAATATCATCGGGGCGGAATGTCAAAGATGTATAAGCCTGATCGGTTTTTGTCGTTAAAAGAATGATCCGCTGTTTGCCTTGATAGGTTTCAAGAAACTGATTCCATGATTTATGTCGTGTGAAATTGAAATCCTCAATATAGTCCATGGCGCTTCGCCGGATTTTTTTATCATCAAGAACAAAGCCGCAGGGTTCGATGATATCAAGACCGAGTCCCAGACAGGCGCAAAGCCGCATGGCAGCGCCTGTATTTTGCGGGATGTCGGGCTGGTATAAGGCAATTCTTATCATGAAGAACTCATAGCCGTTTTTCATGTTATCTGCAAAAAAAATCAGGGACTGGATCATTGCACTTGCATCCGTTATAAATAACGGGTAAATGCCTTTTAGGTGTAAGCTATATGCATTTTTTTCTAATCTTTCAAGGTTCACAGCATGAGTGGCAAGGTAACAGCAAATAATAACGAGGCACATTTGCCTGATGAGGGCGGGACACGCCGGGATTTTCTTTATCTGACGGCGGGAGCCTTCGGCGCGGTTGGGCTGGGTAGTTTTGCATGGCCCTTTCTGGATTCGCTAAACCCGGCAGCGGATACACTGGCGATGGCAACGGTGGAGGTTGATCTGGCTCCTGTCGAAATGGGACAGGCCATTACGATTGTCTGGCAGGGCAAACCTGTTTTTATCCGCCATAGAACGGAAAATGAAATTGAAGCCGCACGAAATGTTGAAGTTTCGCAGCTGCGTGATAAACAGACCGATGAAGAACGTGTCCAGAAACCGGAATGGCTGGTCATGGTCGGGATTTGTACGCATCTGGGCTGTATTCCTCTGGGACAGAAAACAACACAGCCCAAAGGTGAATTTGGCGGCTGGTTCTGTCCCTGTCATGGTTCTCACTATGATACATCGGGACGGATCAGAAAAGGACCCGCGCCCAAAAATCTGGCGGTTCCCGGGTATAAATTTACAAGTGATACAACATTGCTTATCGGATAATGAAGAGAGCTGGAGAATAAGAATATGTCTGGTGGTGAAAAAGCCGAATTCAAGAGCCCTGTGATTAGCTGGATTGACCAGCGTCTTCCTGTATTTACCATGATGCAGAAGGAATACGGGGTGTTCCCGACACCGAAGAATTTCAATTATTTCTGGAATTTTGGTGCGATATCAATGGTCTTGTTGATCCTGATGATTGTCACGGGCATTGTACTGGCCATGCATTATACCCCTCATGCCGATATGGCATTTAATAGTGTCGAGCGGATTATGCGCGATGTAAACTGGGGCTGGCTTTTGCGTTATATGCATATGAATGGTGCTTCTTTCTTCTTTATTGCTGTTTATATCCATATATTTCGGGGCATGTATTACGGATCGTATAAAGGGCCACGGGAGTTATTGTGGATTTTTGGCGTTCTGATTTATCTGCTGATGATGGCAACGGCCTTTATGGGCTATACACTGCCCTGGAGCCAGATGGGTGGCTGGGCGGCAACAGTGATTACCAATCTGTTCTCTGCAATTCCGTTCTTCGGTGAAGGGCTGGTCGAACTTTTATGGGGCGGGTTTGCAGTTGATAATCCGACACTGAACCGCTTTTTTGCGCTGCATTATCTGCTGCCATTTGTCATTGTGGCGGTTGTGTTTCTTCATGTCTGGGCGCTGCATGTGACGGGCTCGAACAACCCGCTGGGCGTTGATCCGAAGGGCAAGCAGGATACATTGCCGTTTCATCCTTATTATACGGTCAAGGATACGTTCGGGCTGGGCGTTTTTCTGCTGCTCTATGTCGCAGTGACATTCTTTTTGCCGAATATTTTTGCTCATCCTGATCATTTTGTAGAATATGATTCTCTGGTAACTCCGGTGCATATTGTACCTGAATGGTACTTCCTGCCGTTTTATGCCGTGTTACGGGCGATTACATTTGATATTAATCTGGTGATGCTTGGTGGCTTTGGTATTATGTTTCTGCCATTCTTCCTGTGTCTTGGGAATTGCTGTGCAGGGAAAATCCTTCCTTTCAAATTTCCGAAGCTGCCGCAGAGTTCCGTGTGCCTTTTACTGGGCGCGGCTGTTTTTGCGGTGGGGTTAATGTTGTCCGGATCAATACCGCTTTTAACAGATACTACTATTATTGAAGCCAAACTTGGCGGCGTGATTGCGATGTTTGGCGCGGTAATGGTGTTATTCTTCCTGCCATGGCTGGATGGGCATCCGGTGAAAAGTGCGCGCTACCGTCCCCTTTATAAAACATTTCTGCTGCTGCTTGTTGTGACACTCCTTGCCCTTGGCTGGGTCGGATCGCAACCGCCGGAAGGGTTGCCTGTTCTTGTCGGCCAGGCGGGAACCGCTTATTACTTTGCTTTTTTTGTGATTATTCTGCCCTGGCTTTCAAAAAACGAGAAAGCGCTGGCACTGCCAAAAAGCATTAGTGAAGCTGTCCTGAAGGAAAAAAATGAAAATGCGGGAGTTGTTGCGTAATGTTTGAAATGAAACAGATGAGACTGGTTCCTGTGTTACTGTTAAGCCTTCTGGTATTCGGTATTTATACGCCGGCACAGGCTGCCGGTGGTGAAGAAGCGCCAGAGCAGCACTGGTCATTTGACGGGATTTTCGGAACCTATGATCGCGCTGCGCTGCAAAGGGGATACAAGGTTTATTCGCAGGTCTGTGCGGCCTGCCATTCCATGGATCGGATCTCTTACCGGAATTTGACAGCCCTTGGTTATACCGAAGCGCAGGCCAAAGCGGTGGCTGCCAATTACATGGTTGAAGATGGCCCCAATGACGAGGGGGATATGGTAGAGCGCACAGCCTTGTTGAGTGATCATTTTCCGAATCCGTATGCAAATAAAAATGCTGCCGCTTATGCCAATAACGGTGCGATGCCTCCGGATATGTCCTTGCTGGTAAAAGCACGTCATGGTGGAGCGGATTATATTTATGGTATTATGACAGGATACGAGGAACCGCCTGCGGATCACGAACTTTTGCCTGGTCAGAACTGGAATCGTTACATGCCCGGGAATGTTATTGCCATGGCACAGCCTTTATCTGATGGCCTTGTCTCCTATGAAGACGGATCATCTGAAACGGTTGCCCAGTATGCCAGAGATGTTGCACATTTTCTGACCTGGGCTTCCGAGCCTCATATGGAAGAAAGAAAGAGAACTGGTATTAAAGCTTTTCTTTTCCTTCTGGCCTTTACCGGTTTGATGTATGTTATCAAAAGAAAAGTGTGGGCGAAGGTTCACTAATCCTTAAATATCCAAAGGTTCTGCCATATGGACGAAAAAATCCGCCTTCAGGCCAGAGAATTATTGCTACGTTCGCGGATATACAGATTTGTTGCGTTATGTTTTGCCGCCATTGGTCTGGTTATTTTTATAATTCTTTATTTCAGGGTTATTGATGGCGATATTATGCAGGCATTGAGAAAGCCTTCCTTTATTGTCATCACGATTGTTCCTTTTCTTCCTGCTTTTATTCTGTCGCGCATGTCAATTCGTGCTGGAAACAAGTTGATGAAGTTGCTGGAAAATATTCAGCAGAATGAAAAATAGACGGTTTTTATAGTCAGAATAGCATAAATATTTCTTGTGTTTTTTCATAATGAACATTAAGTTAGCGTGATGACTGAAAAAAACAGGCTAAAGACGCGGCCACTACTGATGCGACGAGTCTCCAAAAGGCAGAACTTCTCAAACAGATGGACGTCACTATGGTGCAAAAGCTTGCTTTTGCCAGTGCGCATTTCCAGCTTCATGACGGTTCCTGTATTCTTGATATTGGCTGCGCTCGCGGAAAGGGGAGCTATCATATTGCTGCACTAAATCCACGTCTTCAGGTGACAGGTATGGATTATGATCCGCTTTATATCGAAGAGGCTCGCAAGACCTATAAATTGCCTAATCTGTCTTATGTGCAGGGAGATGCCCGAAAACTTTCTCTGGGGGATATGAAGTATGATGCGATTTTTAATTCCAGCGTTATGCATGAAATTTATTCCTTCAGCAATTATAACCCGCAGGCCGCTGTTGATGCCTTGCAGGCGCAGCTTGAATATCTCAAACTCGGTGGCATTATCCTGTTTCGAGACTTTATGCGGGCGGCAGAACCTGACGTTATGGTTTATATGGATTTGCCGCCGCAAAGTGGAAAGGGTCATGATTTGCCGGATCTTTCCTATGTTGATCTACTCAAATTCTATGCGCAAATTGCTGATTCAATGAAGCCGGAGGAATTACAGGGATTTTTTCTGGAAGATCTCGGGGCGCAACCTGATGGCTGGCAACGCTTTTATCTTTCTAAGGACAGGGCTTACGAATTTATCTGGCGTAAAGAGTATCAGGATCGCTTCCGTCCTGAAGCCAAAGAGAAGTACGGCGTATGGACTGCGCAGCAATACAGGGACATTCCTGAAAGTCTTGGTGCGCGGGTTGTTTATACAGCGCCATATCGTAATCCATGGATTGCCCGTCATTGGCACGAAAATAAATTCCGGCTTTATGATGAGACTATGAACAGGCTCATGAGTCCTCCTTCTAATTATATAGCTGTGGTGCAGAAAACGGAGCCGGATCAAACCCTGCGTGTACGGGAACATCGTGGGGTGTCCCGCGCACCGTATTATCTTCAGATGGCGCATTTTAAAAACAGGATCACTGGAGATTCCTATGACATGGTCAGCCGTCCGGGAAAAGTGTATGACGTGATACCCTATGGCTGGAATGATCGTGGTCATCCCGTTATTTACGCCAAAAGCGGCTATCCGCGCCCTCTCGTGAACTGTCACCCCCGTCAGATGACGGCTAATCTTGACGGGCGGACATGGTCAGGACATATGGTGGAGCCCCTGGCAGTGGCAAATATAAAGGAGCAGGGATGTGAAGATGTTTCTCTTGTGGTGAAAAGACTTTTAAAAGAGCGCGCAGGATTTGAGGAAGGGCAGATCGATAAAATCACACCGGGACTTTCTTATTTTACGGCTCCCGCTGATATCAATGAAAAGGTATCTTCTGTTTTTATCAAGGTTTCTTCCGGTGACTATGAAAGGGATCTGAAAGGTCGTTTTTCAGGCTTTAGCGCCGATGGCAGTGTCCGCGCTTATGATATTCAGGACTTATTGCGCGGGGTGCAGGTTGGAATGCTGGCCGAGGCGCGGCTCGAGATGAATATTTATGCTTTGATGAGGACACTTGGAATCAGGCCGGATCAATCAATCGGTGATTGTTACGATATTGCAGAGGGCGATATGCGGGATATAACGGCTTTTGATGATCTTTCCATCTCACAGGATAAAGTATTTGTCCGTACAGACAAGGATGCCGGAAATCTTAAAGTGCTACGCTCCTTGTTTATTGACGAGGCAAAAAATAAGGTTCTGACAACGGGAGAGCTGGAATTCTGTGTGCCGGCTTATCAATCGGACGGAGAGGACGTTTCGGCAAACAGCGTTATCGTTGTTCCGGTTGTAAAAGATAGAAAGAGCAGTGCTGTTCTTATGGGCGTTGAAAGACGCGAGTTTCCTTCGGTGCAGGAACAGGACGGGCAGAGCGGACTTGTAACGGTTCCGGGCTATCGTTTGTCCAGCGCGATCCGGAATTTGGATCAACTCAAAGCATTTCTGGATAAAAAATTTACAGGTGCAGAGGTTAGGCCACTTGGTGAAAGCTATTTTCCGAGTATGGGGGTCATGCCGGATCGGGTGTTTCCCCATATCGTAACGGGTCGTGATATGTCGGAATTTTCAGGCTGCTCCTTCATCCCCCTGCAGGATTTATTTGTTAATCTTGAAAAACTTCATGACGCGCATCTGATTCTCGTCGTATGCTGGACGGTTCATGCGCTGGATCTTTGGGAAGAGTATAGTCCTTCTTTAAGCCATGATCGTCTACCGGCTTGCAAAAATTAAATATTTTGAAAAAATATTTCTTGGCAATATAAATCTGTCTGTAAATATCATAGTCAGATTATAACTGTAATTGACTTTGAAGGGATTGCCTTTATTGTTTTTTTATGCGGGATACCAAGCAGGAAATTATCCATTTCTGGTTTCAGGAAACAGAACCTTCACAATGGTTTCAGAAGAATGAAGGCTTTGACGAGTCTATTCGGACACGGTTTCGTGTGACGTATAATATGGCGCGGGACGGGCTTTGTGATGGCTGGAAAGAGGATGCGGCAGGGTGTCTGGCGCTCTGTATTGTTCTGGATCAGTTTCCCCGCAATATGTTTAGAGGCGAACCGGAATCCTTTGCGACGGATGGCCAAGCGCTTCTGGTCACAAAATATGCTGTATCCAGAGGCTTTGACCAGATCCTTCCTGCCCTTCAGCGCCGTTTCCTTTATCTTCCTTACGAACATAGCGAGGTGATGGAAGACCAGAAAAAATCAGTCGCGTTTTTTGAAGCGCTTAAAAATGAGGATCCGATGGGTTATGATTATGCGTTGCGCCATTATGATGTCATTGCGCAGTTTGGCCGCTTTCCGCATCGCAATATAATTCTGGGTCGTAAAAATACGCCGGAGGAAGAGGAGTATCTTGCAAAACCGGGGGCAGGGTTCTAGAATAGAATCCGGTTTTATCGCTCATAAGTTGCTGAAAAGCAAAAATTTTCTGTAAAAATCAAAGCTGTAACAACAAAAAGTCTGGAGTTCTGACATTACACCAACGCATGTTTTATTGAATATTATAGGAGGAGTCTGCCTGCTTTTGTGGGGGTTGCGGGCTGTGCGCAATGGTATGACGCGAGCTTTCGGTGCGGATTTGCACCGGATTGTTTCCAAAAGCACGAAAAACCATCTGGCGGCCTTTTTTTCCGGAGTCGGGGTCACGGCGCTTTTGCAAAGCTCGACGGCAACCGCGTTTATAGTGGCCGCATTTTGCGGGCAGGGGGTTATGTCGCTGGCCTCGGGGCTTGCTGTTATTCTGGGCGCGGATGTCGGGACATCTATTGTTGCGCAGCTTCTGTCTTTTGACGTGTCATGGCTTGCACCGTTGCTGATTACCGTTGGTTATATCGTGTTTTCGACCAATAAGAAGAAAGGCAAGCTGGAGCATATCGGCAAGCTGGTGATGGGGCTGGCTTTGATGTTGTTTGCGCTGGCCTGGATCAAGCAGTCAGCGATTCCGCTCAAGGAATCCGATGTGCTGGCAATGGTTCTTCATTCTCTGGATAAAGATCCGGTCATGGCGCTGATGCTGGCCGCCTTGCTGACATGGGTGGCGCATTCCTCGCTGGCGATTGTGCTTCTCTTGATGTCATTGGTGGGGAGCGGCGTTTTGCCTGTGGAGGTCGGGCTTGTTATGGTTCTGGGCGCAAATCTGGGTGGTGCTTTTGTTCCGCTTTTTGCCACATTGAAAGACAACCGTGAAGCCTGCCGTGTTCCGGTCGGGAACATGCTGATGCGTATGACAGGAATTCTTTTCATCCTTCCCTTTATCGGGGTCATTCATCAGGAGTTGTTGGCATTTGGCAGTAATCCTGTACGGGTTATTGTTGATTTTCATGTTGTATTTAATGTATTGCTGGCCTTTGCATTTTTACCTTTTACAAAACCTCTGGCAGCGTTTTGTACGATTCTTGTTCCGGCAGAAGCTGTAAACGAGAATGATCCGTCACGTCCTAAATATCTTGATAGCAAGGAGCTGGATGCGCCCTCGATTGCACTATCATCCGTGATGCGGGAAACATTGCGGATGGCAGATGTGCTGCAGTCGATGATGGCAAAAAGCATTGTGGCTCTGCGTGATAATAACGAAGCTTTGGTGCAGGAAGTCAGGAATCAGGATGATGTGATTGATTCTCTTTTTAAAGCTGTGAAAATGTATATGGCCAAAATCACGCAGGATTCTCTTGATCCGCGTGAAAGTCATAAATATATGCAAATTTTGAGTTTTGCCTCTAATATTGAAAACGCCGGAGATACAATTGATAAAAGTCTGATGGAAATGGCGCAGAAAAAAATCGAGGATCGAAAACGCTTTTCAAAAGAGGGCTGGAGCGAGATTCTTGAAATTCATAATTTTGTGATGGAGACTTTACGTTTATCTCAAAGTGTCTTTGTTTCTGAAGATCCCGTTCAGGCGCGGCGGATTGTGCAGGCAAAAGATGACCTGCGTCTGAAGGAAAAAAAGGCAACCAATGCCCATATGCTCCGTATTCATGAGGGAATCCCCGATACCATTGCGACAAGTTCTCTGCATCTTGATATTCTCCGTGATTATCGCCGGATTAATAGCTATATGGCTTCCGTTGCTTATGCCATTCTGGAGGAAGCCGGGGAGTTGATGACAAGTCGTTTGAAAAAAAATGAAACAGGTTCGGAAAAGCCTGTTCCGGATGTTATCTAAATTAGGAAGCGGGATGCAAAATGACTTTAAAGAGCGCTACAAAAACAATCAGAAAAGAGGAAACATTTATGTTGAATATACAGGATATTCTGGGAGCCCTGAGTCTGACAGATGCGCAGATTACAGGAGGTGATCTGGCTGTACATTCTCCGGTTAACGGAGAAAAGCTGGCCTCGGTTCAACAGCAGAATAGTAAAGATGTTGCAGCCGTTGTTGAGAATGCTCAAGCGGCTTTTAAAGCCTGGCGTACGGTTCCTGCGCCGGTTCGTGGCGAATTTGTCCGTTTGCTGGGCGAGGAGTTGCGTGCGGCAAAAGAGGATCTTGGCCGTCTTGTGACGCTTGAAAATGGCAAAATCCTGTCCGAAGGACTGGGTGAGGTGCAGGAGATGATTGATATTTGCGATTTCGCCGTAGGTCTGTCACGCCAGCTTTATGGTTTGACAATTGCCTCCGAACGTCCCGGACATCATATGCGCGAGGCGTGGCATCCGCTTGGTGTTGTCGGGGTGATTACCGCCTTTAATTTTCCGGTAGCAGTCTGGGCATGGAATGCCGCACTGGCTTTTGTCTGTGGAGACTCCGTAATTTGGAAGCCGTCAGAGAAAACGCCTCTTACCGCACTGGCCTGTCAAAAAATTTATGAGCGGGCGGCCAGACGTTTTAAAGAAAACGGGCATGCTTTGCCGGAGGATCTCTCGCAAATTCTGATTGGTGGCCGTGAGGTTGGTGAGACGTTAACCAATCATAAGGATGTTTCTCTTGTGAGCGCAACGGGTAGTACAGCTATGGGGCGAGCCGTGAGTCAAACTGTCGCGGCGCGTTTGGGGCGCTGTTTGCTGGAGCTGGGCGGGAATAATGCCATGATTGTAACGTCAAGTGCCGATCTTGATATGACGATGCGCGCAATTCTCTTTTCTGCTGTCGGGACTTGCGGACAGCGCTGCACAACATTGCGCCGTTTAATCATTCATGAAGATGTGGCGGAAGCGTTGCTGGCAAAACTTGTTCCGGCTTACAAAAGTATCCGTATCGGTAATCCGCTTGAAAGCAATATCCTGATGGGTCCCCTGATTGACGGGGATGCTTTTGCGATGATGCAGGATGCCTTGGCAAAGAGCAAAGATCAGGGCGGCGTAGTTTTAACAGGCGGCGAGCGTGTCTTGATGGCAGGCCTTGAAAATGGTTACTACGTTAATCCGGCTATTGTCAGAATGCCAAAGCAAGGTGCGATTGTTCGGCATGAAACTTTTGCGCCGATCTTATATGTGATGACATATAGAACTTTCGAGGAAGCTATTGCAATTCAGAATGATGTGCCGCAGGGACTGTCGTCCTGTATCTTTACGAATGATATGCGGGAAGCAGAAATATTCCAGTCCTGTACGGGCAGTGACTGCGGTATTGCCAACGTCAATATTGGCCCGAGCGGGGCAGAGATAGGCGGGGCTTTCGGTGGTGAAAAAGAAACGGGCGGAGGGCGTGAAAGTGGCTCTGACTCATGGAAAGCCTACATGCGGCGCCAGACACAGACTGTTAATTATACGACATCCCTGCCGCTCGCACAGGGGGTTGTATTTGATGTTTAGGCATTATGGGGGCTTCTATATTGTATTTTATATATAATTCAGGGGAATTTAACCAACTTAAGGTTATAGTTTAATTATGGAATGTGCTATTCCTCCTCACACGCTAAATCACTTCAGCCGCCATAATTTGGCGGCTGTTTTTTTTGCTCTTTTAAATATTAAGAAAATTTTAAGCCGAATCATGGGAGGATGATACTTATGGGTAATATTCTGCTTGGCAGCCTATTGCTCATTATCAACGTATCAACGATCATTTAAGGGGACATATAATGCAGCAACCTCAGAAATCCTTTTCTTCTACTCATACCGGACATCTTGAAGCTCTTCGTGCCAGACACGCATCTCTGGAAGCAAAAATTTATGAAGAGCAAAAGCGCCCGGCCGGAAGCGGGGAGACATTGAGGCGGCTTAAACTTAAAAAATTAAAATTAAAGGAGCAGATTACGGAAAAAGAAACGTAACGGATTTTACAAAAGTATAAAAAAACGCGGCTTTCACAGGCCGCGTTTTATTTTCAGGAATCAGAAGATATTACTGACGCTTGCGGAAGACGTCATCCAGATTGGTTTCATCATCATCTTTCTTCGCAGGCTTCGATAGAAAATTGGAAAAATCAAAACCGGCCATAGTATTGTTATCAGCACTCTGGCTGCTGTGAGCAGGGGTCTCCTTTTCTGTAAGCCCAAGAAGTTTGTCCTTATGTGCCTGAATTTCTTCTTCTGTTTTTCCTTGCGCTTTCAGTCCTTTGCGGGAAGCGGCTTCAAGCTCGGCATAGGTGCAAAGCCCGAGATCAACAGGGCTACGTGGCCGCAGATTTGGCATATTAGGATGAGTACGGTCACGGACGCTGGCAATTGTTGGCTTGGTTGTGCCAACAAGTTTACAGATTTGCGCTTCGGAAATCTCCGGATTATGCTTGAGCAGATAAGAAATGGCATCCGGTTTATCACCGCGTTTGGAAACAGGTGTGTATTTGGGACCTTTTGCCCGAAGTTTTACAGTCGGCAGATCCCGGCGTTTGGCGTGTTTCATAAAGTAGTTTTCATTACTTTGCGCGGTATCCAGCTCTTCCTGTGTCACTTCCCCATGTTCAACAGGGTTACGTCCCACAATGCCGCGTCCGATATCCTCATCGGCCAGGGCTTGTACTTCAATCGGATGTAATCCGGTAAAATCACCGATTTGCTCGAATGTCAGCGCTGTGTTTTCAACAAGCCATATAGAGGTTGCCTTGGGCATGAGCAGGCCGGCGGCTTCCATTTTTTCTTTTGCCATGATGTTGTTTCTCCTTAAAATAAAATTCTTTGTTCCGTCAGCCCTTTATCCCGGGGCTAATGGTTGACGCTCGTTATAAGCTGTCAGGGATACCTTACAATAGAATCATGGAGGCCTAAAAGCCAGCAAAATATATTTTATTAACCTTTTTTCTTTATAATGAGGGGGCAGGAAACCGGAGGAGCCGTGATGAACTATAAAACTGTAAGTGAGCCACGCGGCGTTTCACTGGTTCAGGGAACTCCTGATATTAATAAAGAAAAAGAAATGTTACAGGATGAAGGGGATCTCTGGTTTCCGACGCTTTTTTCCAATCTTCTGGGGATTGAGTGGGGGCAGTTTGGTGAAACTCTCAAATCTTATCTGGAGCAATTCAGGATTGTCGAATTTACAACAGACAATGGCGGCTCTCTTGTCCGCCCATCGCATACCCATGAATACGGAATGGAAGTGAGTGGTGACGGTGTGCGGCTGGCGGGTTTGACGGACGAGGAAATCCTCACAACAGATATAGGGCTGGAGGGGCTTCTTGAAAGCGCGCTTTTGTCCAGAGCATTGCCCGGTGCAGAAAATGGCGTCTTTAATTATCATGAGAATAAAGAGGTGCTGCAAGCGATGAATAAAGCTACCGAGCTGGCCGGATTAAAAGTAAGAAACTGGGCTGCGAGCGGCGGCAAGCTGGATAATACAAATCCGGAGCTTGCAGAAAAACTTGAAAAAGCATGGGAGAAGCTGCAGACAAAGCAAACAATGGTGGTGCAGGAATCTGTACCGGAACGCAATGATCCTGTATCCGGCGATGCAAATGAAAATTTGAAGGAGAAGCAACCATTTTCTCCATTGCGTCCGGGGGTAACGATCTGACTTCGCTAAAAAAGCAGGAATTCAGCTTCTGCTATGAAACTCTACGATGTATCCACGCAAGACTGATGTAAAAATATCACACACATATTATTTTTGTAGATTACTCTTTTTAGCTCTTGGCTATAAGTGCAACTACTGGTAAAAGTTGAGGGCATACAGGATTCGCGTTCTGTCTGCATTTTTTAATCTGTCAAAGAAAATTCTATGCGCAAAAATAGAAAAATTCCGGATTTTTGTTCACGGGGCCTTCAGGAAAGTGCCGCGTGTTTTGTTGTTTCTAATGTTTTGTTTTGGTTTTAAGGAGAGAAGAGCTATGAAGATCAATCTTAAGAAAGTTTTGTTGGCCGGTACGGCGATTGTTGCGATGGGGACAATGGTGTCTTCCGGTGAAGCGCTGGCACAGTGCGCCACGAGCGGCGCTTTTGCAGCGGACTGTACTTTTTCATCAAGTGATACCGAGGGTGCAATTACGCTGGCAACAGGGGTTGATGTCGTTTTTAGCTCTGCTGGGAATACTATTAATATTAATGATACAATCACAGGCATTGCAACGGGGGACGGTACTCTGGCAACAGGTGGTAATGGAACGATTGTTTACCAGTCGGCAGATATCGGTGTCGGCGGTGCCAATGAAATTGGTGGCCTGACAATCGGATCGGGAGATATCTGGTATCTTTCGGCAAACGCAATTGAATTGTCTTCCGGTGGCATTTTTGCCATGAATGGCGGGACATTGAATTTCATCAGTGGTGGTGCGACGGTGAGTGGCCCTGATGCGACGCCAATGAGCATGGCCTTCACAGGAAGCTCTGGTGTCGAAACAATTAATTTTGCCAGCGCGGCTTCTGCCAATGCGCAGGGGGCAACAGAGAACTTTATTTATGCAAGTGCCTTTAACCTGGCTGATGGCAATGATGTGATCAACTTCACGTCTGGTAACGGTAACATTCTGGTGAACACTTTTGAAATGGGCGCTGGAAATGATACTGTAACTTTTAATTCGGGTCGTATTCAGTCGGCGGGCATTGTTGATTTTGGTACAGGAAACGATACTCTGACCTTTAACTCTTCTATTGCTCTTGCCGTAGCTGGTGAAGCTGGTGTTGTCGAGGGGACGAGCTTTGACATGGGGACGGGTGATGACTCCGTTACCTTTAACAGTAGTGGTTCTGTCAATGTTGGTGCGGGTACATTCGGAATGGGTGCGGGTACGGATACTGTGACCTTTAACTCGACAGGTGGCTCAATCACTGCGGCAACAATTGATGGCGGTAGTGGCACGGATAGCCTGATCTTTAACTCGGCAACAGTAACATTTAACTCTGATGTCACGGGATTTGAAACGGTAGCTTTGAATCAGGGCTCTAATCTTACTTTGAATAATGGTGGTCTTGCCAGCGCGGCTGTAACGATGGGCAGTGATTCTGTCTTCTCTATTACCGGGACATCGGTCGATACGATTTCCGGCACGATTACAGGTGATGATAATATCCAGACAATTACGCTGAATAATGCGAATGCCACACTCAGTTCAACAATTAACTTTGCCAGCGGTTCTGATATTCTGAACTATACAGAAGGTTCTTTGACGGGAACTGTGAATTTTGGCGGTGGCGCGGATACATTGAATATCGGCGGAGACGTGGCGATAACGGCAGCAATGTCCGGTCTTGAAACGATCGCCGTGGGTGCCAATACATTGACATTGAGTGCTGCAATCACAGGTGTTGATGATGCGAATGACTCAGGTCTGGATGCAACAGGCAGTACAGTGCTGATTAATAGCGGCGGTTCTGTTGACGGTGCTATCCATGGTAATGCTGCAGGTGCTGTAACGTTTGGTGCTGATGGTAATGGTGGCACATTTAATCTTGGCGGGATTGTCGAGGATGTTCAGCTGTTCGTTTCGAGCGGTACTCTGAACACGAACGGTTTTGCCCTTGGTGCGAATGATCCTCTGGCCAGAGTGATTGTAGGTGGTGGAACCTTTAATGTTTCCGATAACATCACAATTGCCAACGGCGGAGGTGCTGGCGATTTAGTCAATAGTGGGACAGTGACTGTTGATTATGATGCTCTTATTGATGTTGGTGACAATGGTGTGAGCGGTGGAGGTACATATAACTTTGTGTACTTCAACAGTGCCGGCACTGAAATGATCGGTGGTGTCACAACAACAGGTGCTATTGACTTTACATCCGCCTCTCTGAATTTCTCGGTTGCTGCAGGCTCCGGCGTTGTTACAACGGGGACGAATGTGATCCAGTTTGCCAGTGGTGGTACGGCTGATGCGACAGGCGCAACAGTGACAGATACAAGCTATCTGTATAATTTTGCGATTAATGATGTTGGCACGGAACTTGGTCTTGACATTACACAAAGTGTTGCGCTGGCAACGGCAACATCGAACGGTAATAATCTTTCTGTTGCGACAACATTGCTGACAGATCCTGATCTTGTAACGACGACAGATCCGGAAATGAGAGCCCTTCAAGCCGCTGTTTCTGGTGCTTCTACTCAGGAAGAGTTTAATAATGCACTTGAGCAGGCACAGCCGACAGTGGATGGTAGCAACTTTGTTGCTGCTATGAACATGGTAAACAATTCCTTTAGCATGATGTCTGACCGTATGGCTTCCCTGCGTACAGGGGATAGTGTTACGGGTATGACAACAGGCAACATCTCTCAGGGTGTTCGTGTCTGGACCCAGGCATTTGGCGCAACAGGTAATCAGGATCGTCGCGATGGTATAGATGGCTATGATTTTGATACTTTGGGCGTGGCTGTCGGTATGGATACCGAGAATATGGTGGAAGATACAGTTCTCGGTCTTGCATTCAGCTATGCCGATACGGATGCGGACTCAGACAATGCAAGCCGGACAAGCACACAGACGGATAGCTACCAGTTTACTGTTTATGGTGACCATGACTTTGAAAATAATATCTATTTGAATGGCATGGCGGCTTATACACGCAACAACTCCGAAACAAGCCGTTTGGTTGTTAATTCAACGGCCAACGGTGAATTTGATGCGGATCAGTTTACGTTCCGTGCAGAAGTCGGGCGTGATTACAGCTTTGAAACAGCAACTTTAACCCCTCATGTTCTGGGACACTGGACACGCTATGATGCTGACAGCTATACAGAAACTGGAGCGGGCGGCGCTGGTCTGGTTGTAAATCAGGATGCAACAAATATTGTTGAACTGGGTCTAGGTGTTGATGCAAGCTGGATTTTCCACAATGCGGATGGCTCTTACTTCTCACCTGAACTGAGTGCTGAATACCGCTATGATTTCGCAGGTGATGATGTTCAGATGACATCACGTTACATCGCAGGGGGTCAGGCATTTACAACGAATGGCTTTGATGCCCAGCAAAGTACGGTTAATTTAGGAACCGGGTTTACTTATTACAGCACCGAGAACTGGGAACTGACAGCCGAATATGATTATGAGTGGAAAGAAGATTTTGATGCTCATGCAGGCATGTTCCGTGCAGGTTACCGTTTCTAATGTAGAGCGTGATATAGAACAGAGTTTGAAGAAGCCCCGGTTTTCCGGGGCTTTTTTATTGAAATGGGCTTAAATTCAAAAATGTTAGAAAATTATTTAAAATGACTATAGGAAGCTCTGCAAAACGCTCTTTTTCTCGTCACTCCGGCGCAGGCCGGAGTCCATTTATCCACTATCGCGAAGGCCTCTCAATGGATTCCGGCTTTCGCCGGAATAACGGAAATAGCAATATTTGTACAAAAAGCTGCTATCGGGGACTTTTGCAGAGCTTCCTATAATTATAAATTTATCTATATTTGCGTGCTAATACCGATTCGCTTTCACAGAGTGAATACGAATTGGAGGTTTGCGACCGCAAACCCGCGCGCGAGCGCGAAGCCTGCGTGGCGTGTGAACGCACGATTTGCCTTCTTTGAAGGCAAATCGGTATAACAATTGACAATTTAACAATATTTTCTTATAATAGAAAAATATTCGTAGAAAATCAGGCGCAAAATCGGAAAGCGTTATTTTCATATTTCGTACGTGCCGACATATTTTTCTTTAAAAAACGACAATCGAACTGAATACTTTCTCTGTTTTTATTCATAAAACGGGAAAATTCTCTTGTTTCAGACGTACACAGAGAAAGCAGTGACAAGAAGACGTGACGGAAATAACACCTGTACAGAAATGGTGCGGGACGCGCTTTAAGCTAAAAGAAAAACGTTCTAACGGGCTTCTTCGGCTTCTTTCTGCAATAAAATTGTTGCCGTTTCGATGATATTTTCAAGTTTTTGAAGTGTTTCTGCCGGATGTTCCCCCTGATGTTCCCCTTGATGTATGGGTGGTAAAAACTGGAAAATAACAGTTCCGGGTTTTTTGATCCAGCTTTTACGCGGCCAGAACATTCCACTATTAAGAGCCAGAGGAATAATTGGCATTTGAGTGGCCTCATAGATTTTTATGATCCCGCCTTTATAGGGTTTTTCTTTGGTCGTTTGCCACGGGTAAACACGCGTTCCTTGTGGAAAAATGATGATAGGGCGATTTTGCTTTTCAACGTTTTTTGCCCCTTCAATGATTTGTTGCGAGGCTTTTTTGCCTTGTGATCGGTTAATGGCAATAGGTTCGCTCCGGGCCAGAAACCAGCCCCAAAGCGGAATTTTCAAAAGCTCCTGCTTCAGAATAACGGCGGGATACTCGAAAAGAATGTGCAGTTTTAATGTTTCATAGGCGGACTGGTGTTTTGCAGCTACGATATAAGCGCCTTCCACGGGTATATTCTCACTTCCGCGCACTTCATAATCGAGCCCGATAATATGTTTTTCCAGAAAATAAACACTTTTGACAAAGCTGCGAATAATGACAAAGACACCTTGGCGCGGCAAAAACAGACCGGGCAGACACAGGATACAGGCCAGTGCCGTAATGCCGTAGAATGCGAGATTAAACAGAGTGGAGCGGAGAAATATCATATTTTCAAACAGGCCAGTTTTAACCGTAACAATGTATAAAGTGTTTTATTATATTCTCCTGCCACAAGAATCCAGTCTGTTTTTGGTGCAGGGATGGCGTGGGGGTAAAAATCTATTTCCGGCATTAAAGTTGTAAACTCAAGCCAGGCACGCGGCATGTGATAATCTGTGGTTAAAAGCAATGCTGATTGTACCGAAGCATCAGCCATCCAGTTTTTCGTTTCAACAGCATTTTCAAAAGTGTTATGAGCCTTGTGTCCAAGGATAATACAGCAGGGTAGATCCTGCGCATCCTTGCGCCAAAGATTTACAAGTTCCTGCGTTGATACTTTTTCGTTGACGCCGGAAATAAAAAGAGTGGGCGCTTTTCCTGAAGCAAAAAGATCAAGCCCCGAATTGATCCGGTCTGGCCCTCCTGTCAGAACGATGATGGAATCTGCTGTTCCGTGATAGGGAGCTGCCATGCCTTTAATATTTACGTAAAAACCGATAAACCCGGCCACCCAGAACAGGAGAACGGTCATAAAAATAATTGCTGTAAAACGAAACCATAAAAGCATGATGTGTAACTTAAGGCATTTTCCTGAGAACTTTAAGAACTGTTTGACGTGCTGCGAGGGCTGAAATCAAAGCCATGAAAACTGGCAATGTGGCGAGGACTCCTAGCTGGAGATATCCCATCCTGAAATCAGGCAGCAGACTTACTCCCATTTCGCCAGAAATCCAGCCAATGATAAGCAGGCAAAGCCCGCCGATTGCAACGCCACAAAGTCCCCCTTGAAAGGCCAGAGAGAGGGAGTGCCGCTGAAACTGGCGCGAGATATAACTGTCATGAGCGCCCATTAAATGCAAAAGCTCGACTTCTGCATGATAAACGGCCATGTGGGAGCGTACCGCCCCTGCCACGGCTGTAATGGTGGCCAGACCAATGACAAGCGCCAGAATAAAAGCTGCAAATTGGAGTGCGCCGGTAAAGCGCAGCAGATCCCCCAGCCATTCCTCGTGGGTATCAATACGTGCTGTCTTATGAATGGCTTTGATCTTCTTTTCAAGAATCTGAATGGTTTCGGGAGTCATTTCCTGCAACTCGGCAGAAATCAGGCCGGGAAGCGGTATCTTTCCCAGCATGAGATTTTCACCTAACCAGGGTTTTACTAATTCCCTGATTTCTTCATCTGTCATAATATGAGTGCGAAGAACGGCAGGATGACTGGTGAGAAGACTTTCAATTTTAAGGCCTGTTTTCTTTGTCTCTTCGGAAGACAGGATTTTCCCTGCCTCGTTTTCTGCAGGAATTTCAATTGTGACACGATTTTCAAGACCGGATGACCAGCGATCTGTCATTGCCGATAGTACAAAAGAGGCAGATAACGCCAGCAACGCAAGAAATGTCATCAGACCGATTAAAAGCGTTAAAAAACCCGTGCCGCCTGCTTTGTTCAGGGGCAGGTCATAACGGCGTCTGGTACGGGAAACACCGAGGGATCTTTCTCTGGCAAAAGGGTTCTGCATCAAAAGACCCCGTCAATTTTTTTTGATAACCAGTGTTTGGGCTCTTCCACCCGTAAGCCGCCATGATCAAGAACAAGTTTATTATGTTCAAACCGTTCAATCATCGTCTGGTCATGTGTGGCAATCAGGATCGTTGTGCCCATACGGTTAAGTTGCTCGAATAAATTCATCAGACGAAAACCGATCTCGCTGTCAAGATTTCCTGTCGGTTCGTCAGCCAGAAGAAGGCGCGGGCGCGTAATAACGGCACGGGCAATCGCCACGCGCTGCTGCTGGCCGCCGGACATGGTGTTTGGCAGAACATGCATATGGTCACCAAGTCCGACCCATTCCAGCAGTTCTTGTACATTATTTCGAATTTCGCTTTCTGCCTTGCCCTGAATCCGGAGGGGGAGCGCGACATTGTCAAAGGCAGACATATGGTTGAGCAGGCGAAAATCCTGAAAGACCACGCCAATACGTTGACGGATGGGAGCCAGTTCAGCCCGGGAGAGGCCGTTAATGTTCTGGCCGAACATTGTAATCAGGCCGCGTGTGGGACGGCGGCCAAGATAGATCAGGGTTAGCAAAGATGTCTTTCCGGCACCGCTGGAGCCGGTAAGAAAATGGAATGATCCCGGCTCCAGCGCAAAGCTGATGTCACTCAGTACCTCGGGGCCGATGCCGTATCGTAAACCTACATGCTCAAAACGAATCATTCGACCAGTGAAACCTCCCCGGGCGTGATCTGTCTGGCAAGAATATAAAGAAGTGACTGCGCTTTCTGATAGGCGTTTTCAATTGCATTTGCCGAAGCCAGAGCCTCGTTATATTTCTTTCTATTTGTCAGTATCTTTGAAATAGTGCGGTGTGCTTTATCGCGGAAAGCGCCGCTGTTGATGGCGGCAATGCTTTTCATGGCCTGATCAAAACGTCCGTGTTCGGCCTGAATCTCTGCAGATTCGCCATAGGCTTTATTGCGCAGGGCTTCGTTTTCCATGTCTGAGGCTGTTTTCATTGCGCCGTCATCATCCCCTGCAAAAGCCTGTGCCATGGCAATATAGGTGAGTGCAATCGCGTAGGAAGGGGGGTGATCGATTTTTTCAGCTTCGGTACGGAGTTTTGTAAAGAGAGATTTGTATTCTTCTTTCGAACGTTTCTGTTGGGCTGCAGCCATGCCGATACCGCGAATCGTCATGGCTTTGGTATCGGGATGTTCAATTTTGCCGATCAGGGCGATAGCGTTATTCTCCTGCATTTCATTGGCCAGTAACTTTGCAAGTTCGCGGTAAGTCTGGTCTTTCCAGTTCTGGTCGGTGATTTGTCCGGTAACATTTTCAAGTTGGCGCAGGAGGCAGCCTTTATCTTCGCCGGCGCAGGACACTTCTTTTTCCTGCGCGTAAGCGGGAAAAGAAATTAAAAATAATATTAATAGGGTTGTTACACTTCGCATCGGTTGCTCTTTTCTCTTTATCCTGTCAAAATTTATAAAGTACATAGCGCGTTTTCCAAAGGATATGTTTTTATCTCCATGATTTTAACCTGTGATCAGTGCCAGTCCCGTTATCTTGTCCCCGGCCATGCCATCGGTGCGGAAGGCAAGCGTGTGCGCTGTACAGGCTGTGGTCATGAATGGGTTCAGATGCCGGAGGAGGAAGCGCTGCCGGAATCTCCGGAAGAAAAAATTCAGGAAGAATCGGTAGAAGAGCGACCGCAGGAAATAGAACCGATTCCCGAATCGGTGAACCCCGAACCGGAAATGGCGGCTGTTTCAGTGATTTCCGGAAAAGCGGAGCAGAAGGCAGGTGGGCGCAAAGGGGTGTTTGCCGGATATCTGGCTGCCGCCATGGTCTTTTTTGTCATCGCGGGAGGGTTGATTGCCGCGCATGAGAGCATTGCCAGATACTGGCCGTCTTCGATTCTGTTTTATGATCTGGTGGGACTTCAGACAGAAATTGAGGGGGAAGACCTGATTTTTGACCAGCCCAAAGCCATTGTGGCTTTGAATAAAGACGGCGTGAATATTCTGACGGTCCAGGCCAATATTCTTAATTTATCCCGTAAGGTATCAAAAGTGCCTCTTATTCAAACAACCATGATAGGAACAGATGGCAGAATTGTGGATCGGTGGCTGACAGAACCGGAAAAAAATCTTATTGAAAAAGAAGGAGATATGGCTTTCAGAACCACCTATCCTGAAATTTCTGATGACGTGAAGGAAGTGAATATAAAGTTTATTCTCGGGACGGCTTTAAAAACAGAAAAAAGACACACTTTGAAAACTGAAGTGTCACATGAACGGGAGTCCCATCCTTAATATTTATTAAAAAATACAAGAATCTATTACCGAATTTATTAAGAGTTTAGACATGATTCGTTTATATTATAGGAGAGGTACAATGACTTATTTTTCAGGATTTATAAGTGTCTGACTACGAAATAGATAGCAAACTCAAGTCTTTGGCATTGGTTATTGATGACCATGCGGAATGGTTTGTCCGTGCGACGAAGCGTATGTTTTTTCCTCTGGATTTTAAGGGACAGGAAAAACTGGAAATCCCGGGAAGTTTTCAGGATTGGCTCAAGGAAGCAGAGCATTATGATTTTATGGATTCGGTGACATTAGAGGATCTTAAAAAATTATTTGAGGAACTGCATATCGTGGGAAAAGGAATCACCGATAAAGTTATGATGACCAATGAGCTGGTGACACTAAGCGAGTTTAATAACTTTACAAAACTGTATGAAAGTTTTGTTTCCAAATTGCGGCGTCTTGAGCATGACTGTGTCATGGTGGATAGCGGTCTTGACATTGATACAGCCCTTCGCAGTAAGTCTGCCATGGAAACTGATATTTCCCGGGAGCTGGAGCGCAGGGCACGGCGCGGGAATCCTTTTACATTGGCGCTGGCACGTATTGATAATTATGACGAGTTTAAAAATATTATTGATAAAGAACAGCATAAACAAATGATGGCAACGCTGGGCAGGCTCATCAAAAAATGCATTCGTTCTTTTGATGATGGCTATCGCAGTGGCGATCATGAGTTTATTATGAGTCTGAAACATGCCGAAGCCGTTGGCGGCACGGCAGCGGTCAATCGTTTGCGCAGTTTTCTTGTTGAGGAAAAAATAACGATCAAGGCCGAAGATCGTGAAATTCCCCTGACGATGTCCTATTGCGTGGCAGAGCCTGTTCCGGGGGATACTCTGGACGAACTTCTGGCCAATATGCGCCGTGACCTTGATAAATGGGACGAGGATGGCGATACCGCCCTTGAATATCAAGAAAAAAGCCCGTTGCAGCGTTTTATTGGTGATGGTGAGTAGAAAGTTTTTTACCTTTTACAATTACAGCCTTTTATAAAACGCTTATAAAACGCTTGTTTTTCGAGGGAAGTCGGGTAATCTCCCTGCAAGTCAAGTTATGATCTGCTTTAACGGGAGCCAAGGTGGCTATGAAACGTCATTCTGATTTTTCAAATTTGTATATTGCTGACCACCCTTTGATTTTGCATAAATTATCACTGATGCGGGAAAAAAACTGTCCACGTGTTCTGTTCAAGATGCTGCTCAAGGAAATCGGTATGTTAATGGGATATGAACTGACCCGGAATCTGCCTTTGACAACACGCCCGATCGAAACACCGATTATGACGATGGATGCGCCGGTTCTTGAGGGGCGCAAGCCTGTTATCGTCCCGATTCTGCGGGCGGGACTGGGGATGGTGGAAGGGCTTGAGGCAATTATGCCATCAGCGCGGGGTGGTCATATTGGTTTGTATCGTGATGAAGAAACGAAAGAGGCGGTAGAGTATCTTGTAAAATTGCCGGATACAGAAGGGAGACAGTTTTTTCTGGTTGATCCGATGCTGGCAACGGGACATTCATCGAAATATGCGATTGATGTTCTTGTGAAACGGGGCGTTAAGCCGGAGAATATTCGGTTTATGGTTCTGGTTGCCGCGCCGGAAGGTGTCCGTCTTTTACTGGAAGCCTATCCGCAGGTTCGGGTCTTTACTGCGGCGCTTGATGAAAAACTGAATGAAAATGCCTATATTGTGCCGGGGCTGGGTGATGCAGGAGACCGTTTATTCGGCACAAAGCATACCTGAAGCTATAGAAATATATTATTTTTGAAATAAATGAATAAGTAACGGAATACTAATGTTTTTATCTGATTATAAGGGAGAATACGATAAATAGTGGCTCCCGGGGCATAGTGTGAATAAAAAAAACATTGATTATCAAGGGCTTTTCGGCGCAATGCCGCTTCCAAGCTTCGTTATAAGAGTAACGGATGAGGGGGACTATCAGCTTTCCGGGGTTAATGCTAGTGCCAAACACTATTTTAATCGTCAGGATACCGATGTAGAAGGTCAAAAGCCTGAATCTCTTATCAATCCAGCCGTATTGCCTCATTTTATAGAAGCGGTCAATGTCGTTCGCCAGAGCGGAAAGGCTATGATCATAAAGGCTATAAGTATAATGCCGACTGATCTTCGGCTGGGAAGTTTCCTGATAAACCCGCTGGAAAGCAATCTGGTTCATATTATGGGCGTTCCGGCGGAGCAGGGCAGGGATGGTCTGCTACAGGAACGGGATGATGCCATTTCTCTTTTAACATCGGTGTTTGATGTCAGCGAAGTCGGAATTGTTGTCACTGATAAAAACCAGCGTATTGTCAGGGTGAATGACAGTTTTGTGCGTATTTACGGATGGGGACGTGACGAGCTGGTTTCCGAAGAATTTATATCTCTTATTGCACCGGAAGAACGGATGCAGGCGGCTAAAAATCATGAGGAATTCATGCGTAGCGGCATTCGGAGCTCTGGCGAAATGAAGTTGCTGCGTAAGGATGGTAATATTGCCAATGCCCTGTTTACAACGGCGGCGCTTGAACTCAGTATGGGACGGCGGTTTCAGGTGACGACGATCATGGATATTACCTTGCGCAAGCAGATGGAGTTATCCCTGCGTCTTGCCAAGGAGCAGGCCGATACAGCCAATAAAGCTAAATCAACTTTTTTGGCGAATATGAGCCATGAATTACGAACTCCGCTCAATGCCATTATCGGTTTTTCCGAAATGATGATGAAAGAAACTTTCGGCGCGCTCGGAAATGAAAAATATAAGGAATATCTGGCTGATATCCATCTAAGCGCACGGCATTTGCTGGAAATTATTAACGAGGTTCTGGATATGTCCAAAATCGAGGCAGGACGGGTGGAGCTTGACGAGGATTATTTTGATGTCAGGGATCTGGTGGCTTCCGTGGCGCGGATGATGTCATCGCGGGCTTTTAGCAGCGGGCTGAAAATTGAAGAAAATGTCGAGGAAGACTTGCCCCCTCTTTTTGCTGATTCACGGCTTATCAAGCAGATTCTAATTAATCTTGTTGGAAACTCGGTCAAGTATTGTAAAACAAATACTGTTATAGAAATTACGGGGCGGCGTACGGAGAGCGGTTCTTTGCAACTGATTGTAAAAGATCACGGAATAGGAATTCCCCGCGCCAGTATTCCCGAGGCTTTAAAACCCTTCGGTCAGGTCAGTATTCCCGAAAATAATTACCCCGTGCAGGGAACAGGTTTGGGGTTGCCGCTGGCCAAAGCCATGGCCGAGTTGCATCAGGGAACGCTGACGCTGGAGTCCGATCTGGGAGAGGGAACAACGGTCACAGTCGAGTTTCCTGCGGCACGGCTTCAGGAGAAAAAAAGAGTCACAGGTTCCCCTTTCTCGAAGTTCAGTACAAAAGAAACAAAAGCAAACCTTGCCCGCAATGCGGAATAGCTCTATTATTTATCTGAATTGGATAATGAAAGAGTGTTGCAATGACAGATTTAGAGCAGGCATGTGCAAAAGCCGGCTTGAAAATGACAGGCCAGAGGCGCGTAATTTTAAAGGTGCTTGATGAATCCGAAGATCATCCTTCTGTTGAAGAGGTCTATGAACGTACCAAAGAGATTGATTCTTCCATTAGCATGGCCACTGTATACCGTACGCTGAATTTACTGGACGAGCTTGATCTTGTGACGCGGCATGAATTTAAGGAAAATTTTGCACGTTATGAGCTGAACATGAACCATCACCATCATCTGATTGATGTTGAAACAGGGGATGTCATCGAATTCCAGAATGCAGCAATTGAAAGGATGAAAGAAGAAATTGCAAAAAGTCTGGGATATGACCTGATTGAATGCCGCCTTGAACTTTATGGCAAAAAAATCAAGAAGTGATCGAGGCCATGAGTAATGACCGTCTGCCGACCAGATTATGGGTCGATGCCCATTTAAGCGTCCTCACGATGGCGGGGACACCTTTTTATATTCACAATACAGGAAATTATGATTCAGGTATTGTCCTTGTCAAAATTAATGGCTATGGCGAAGGCTGCAAATTGTTGCAGCAACAGCGTAGTCTTGATGGAGAGATGGGCTGGATGGCACTCATGAACGGGGAAGTGGTTGCAGAACCGGAAGCAGATGCGTATATTGCCCGCGCCATAGATCGTGATCCTGATCTATGGGTTATTGAGGTTGAAGATAAAGAGATGAAGAATCCGTTCGAGGGAAAAGTATTTTGAGCGAGCTGACAGAGCAGATAGAAAACAGACGGACCTTTGCCATTATTTCCCATCCGGATGCCGGTAAAACGACATTGACGGAAAAGCTTCTGCTGTTTGCGGGCGCTATTCAAATGGCGGGCATGGTGAAAGCGCGGGGAGATCGCCGGCGGGCGCGGTCGGACTGGATGAAGGTCGAGCAGGAGCGGGGGATTTCCGTGACATCGGCTGTGATGACTTTTGAAAATGGCGGTATTACCTATAATCTTCTGGATACGCCGGGGCACGAGGATTTTTCCGAGGACACGTACAGGACATTAACGGCTGTGGATAGCGCCGTCATGGTGCTGGATTCTGCCAAGGGGATTGAAACACAGACCCGTAAATTATTTGAAGTCTGTCGTCTTCGTGATATGCCGATTATTACTTTTATCAATAAAATGGACAGGGATGGACGTGATCCGTTTGATCTTCTGGATGAGGTCGAGCAGCAACTGGCGCTTGATATCTGTCCGGCAAGCTGGCCAATTGGCATGGGGCGTGATTTTAAGGGATGCTACGATCTCCTCAATGACCGTCTTGTACTGTTCGAACGCAGTAAAGGCGAGGAAATCAAGGATAGCATCGAATGCAGTGGCCTTGATGATCCCAGGATTGACCAGTTGCTGCCGTCACTTCTGGCGCAAAAACTGCGTGAAGATGTGGCCATGGTGCGCGGACTTTGCAAACCTTTTGATAAGCAGGCTTATCTGGAAGGGCATATGAGTCCGGTCTATTTTGGCAGTGCCGTTAATAATTTCGGCGTGAATGAATTATTGCAGGGTGTTGGACAATTTGCGCCGCCCCCGCGCTCGCAGACCACAGAAGAGCGCGAGATTAAACCGGATGAACCGAAAGTGACGGCTTTTGTCTTTAAAATTCAGGCGAATATGGATCCTAAACATCGTGACCGGATTGCCTTTACACGCATCTGTTCGGGGCGTTTTAAAAAGGGAATGAAGCTCAAGCATATCCGTTCGGGGAAAATCCTGACCATTCATAACCCTTTGATGTTTCTGGCGCAGGATCGTGAAACGGCGGAAGAGGCCTGGCCGGGGGATATTCTGGGTATTCCCAATCATGGCAACCTGCGGATTGGTGACGCGCTTGTCGAGTCCGGTGAGGTTCTGCATTTTAGCGGGATTCCGAGTTTTGCGCCGGAATATCTCCAGCGCGTCCGTTCCGACGATCCGATGAAAGCCAAGCATCTGGAAAGTGCCTTAATCCAGCTTGCCGAAGAAGGTGCAGCGCGGGTTTTTAAGCCAAGTATGGATTCCGGATGGATTGTTGGTGTCGTCGGGCCATTGCAGTTTGATGTACTGGCCGATCGTATCCGTACAGAATATGAAATACCCGTACGTTTTGAAGATGCCGCGCTTTACACGGCGCGGTGGATTTCGGCATCAGATCATAATGATCTGAAAAAATTTATTGATGGCTATCAAAGCGCGATTGCCAATGACCATGATGGGGATCCGGTTTTTCTGGCACGCAATGCCTGGCATCTGGGTGATGCGCAGGATAAAAATGCCGCAATAGAGTTTCGGGCAACGAAATAATGATGTTCTATGATTAAACAGACACATCTTTCCGAGGGTGTCCTCAGACCGTCCGCTACATTCTGTAGCGGAGAAGGCATATCAAAGCACTATATAAACTGTGAAGCGGATCCTTATGATTTGCGACCGATTGCTGATTTTATTTTAAAAGCGGCCAATACCCTTCTTATCGAAGCTTCTCCGGAAAAGCCTCTGGTTATTCTTGTCGGTGAGGAGCATACTTTGCCCGCGCCCAAAGCGTTACTCCAGTTGCTGGCAACGCGATTTCTTCAAAACAGGCAGGAATTTACCGTTAATTTTGAGGATTCTCATAATGCATGGTCACATATCGCATTGATCGCGATGGGAAAATCGGTGCCGCGTGGCTTGTTTTATAATTGTGCGGAATTTGATCAAAAAGGGTTGGGCGTATTAAGTAGCCAGATTGGCTTTCAACTTTATGATTACGCCCCATATTCACAAAATAGTCTCATGTCTTTTTGTTACGAAAATAAAATAACAACTCTCTTTAATGATGCTGCACGATGGAAGCGTTCCTATCTGGATTTATCCGATCCTCATATAAAAGAAGTTGCGGCGCAGAAGAAAATAACTGAAAAGAAAATAAATATAGCCAGTGATAAGGGAATCGATATCCGCAATATTTTTATGGCGGAGCGCGGTGTGAAGGCTGCAAAAGAAAATAAAGTAAAACTCATACTCCAGCATTGTGGGTTGCAACATATTTTTGGAGATAGCTCTCTTCTTGCTTCATCACGGATGCCGCTTTGTAAAACCTATCAACAGGCGGGCGCTATCGTTCTCCCGGTTTTTATTTCAACAAAGTTTGATAATTTCGGTGTGAATAGAGTGCCTCCAGAATTTTATGATGAATTATCGAAATCAATTATTGTTGATGGGTTGCCTGAAAAAAAATTCAGGAAATCGTTTCTTTCACGTTTATGGGGAGCGGAGAAAAGAGAGTATAAAAAACTATGCGGACATTCCGGTCATGAAATTGAATTTCATGATATTTCTGAAAAACGTGAAACTTATAGAAATCTTGCGCGGGGGCATGCGGATGATATACTTGCTGCTTATGAGGCCACAAAGCTTCCGTCTCACGCCTCAAATCGTAACCATTAATTCTGCGGCTCCCGAGTAAGTGCGATAATAAGCGAGGAAAATAGAATGCAACAAAAGACCGTATCATTTTATTCGGGAGTGTTCTTTATTTCCGGACTTGTTATGACATTGCAGATTCTACAGTCCCGCATCTTCTCGGTAACATCATGGTATCATCTATCTTTTCTGGTCATTAGTATGGCCATGTTTGGCCTGACGCTGGGAGCGTTGAAAATTTATCGGGGTCAGGAAGCGGAACAGCGGAAAAATTATGGACTGATTGCCCGTAAACATACTCTGGCCTTCGGGTTCTTTATAATCATTGGCTTGGTCGTCCAGCTTTTTATCCCGATCATTTCCAATAGTATGTATATGACGATCGCCAGCCTGCCTCTTGTGGCTCTTGCCGTCAGTGCTGCATATTACCATGCAGGAGTTGTTATAACGGTTGCCTTGACCCGTACGCCTTTCCCGATCGGGAAAACATACGGGATTGATCTGCTGGGTGCGGGAGTGGGGTGCATGGCATCGCTTCTTTTAATGGAAACAATTGATGCGCCTTCTGCTGTATTCGTTGTAGCAGGGATTGCATTTTTTGCGGCATCCTTGTTTCCCGTTCATGACAACAGAGGTGGTCCTACTTTGTTGGACAGGTTGGCGGCGTTTTTAAGGTGGAATCCCGTTTCAACAATTATGCCGCCATTGCGTAAATTTCTTCTACATTTTCATGTCCTTTCTGTAAAGCCATACTTTC
>Ga0210044_10001068_pt1 | contig 41630 bp, 34 predicted proteins | sample CryGey13umfilter_2_FD_183959 | JGI IMG/M metagenome (GOLD analysis project Ga0210044, IMG submission 183959) | Groundwater microbial communities from aquifer in Utah, USA - Crystal Geyser 4/9/14 3 um filter (SPAdes) (version 2) | ecosystem: Environmental > Aquatic > Deep subsurface >... | reverse complement strand
TTACTCTCAAAAAAACCAACAACAGAGCAAGGCGCGGACTTCTTGAATTACCGCATGGGCAGATCGAGACACCATTTTTTATGCCGATCGCCACAAGGGGGGCGGTTAAAACTATGTCTTCAATAGATATGAAGGCAATTGGGGCGCAAATAATACTTTCAAATACCTACCACCTTTTGCTACGACCAGGCTCGGACGGTATTAAAAAGCTGGGCGGACTGCATAATTTTATGCACTGGAATGGGCCGATCCTCACAGACAGTGGTGGTTATCAGGTGTTTAGTTTGTCGAAAATGAATAAAACCGAGGAAGACGGTGTGGAGTTTAGGTCGGATATTGATGGTCATAAAATTAAGTTAACACCCGAAGGTTCAATGGCAATGCAAGCAAATATTGGTGCAGACATTATAATGCAATTTGACGACGTAGCTGCCGGCGATTCAACCCGTGAGCGCTATGAGGACGCAATGGAACGGTCGTTGAGGTGGGCAAAACGTTGTAAAGATTCATATAACGAGGAGCAAAAACTTTTTGGAATCGTACAAGGCGGAACCCACGAAGACCTAAGGGAACGGTCGTTAAACGGCTTGGTGGAGATCGGCTTTGATGGTTACGCTATTGGCGGACTTTCGGTTGGCGAAAGTCGCGAGTCAGCATTTCGCATCGCAAAGCGCTTGGGTGAAATTATGCCGGCGGACAAACCTCGGTATTTTATGGGCGGAGGTATGCCAGAGGAAATCGTTTATTACGTTTCAATTGGTGTCGATATGTTTGACTGCGTTTTACCAACTAGAAACGCCAGACACGGAACTTTGTTTCTGTGGAAGGACGATCCTGCAACAGCGGTTAAAAAAGCTTTCGAGCTAGCACAGGACGGAGCATCTGACACTATGATTGCGGACGCTTTATATCAAAAAATTCAGATCACTAAAGAAACGTATGCCTTTGATATATCGGTAATCGACGCATATGCGGATCTAGAGTCATCAAATACGTACACCAAGGCCTATCTACGTCATTTATTTAAGACCAATGAAATTCTAGGTATGCGTTTAGCAACAATGCAAAATATCAGGTTTTATTTACGCCTAATGCAGGAACTTAGAAATGTTATCTAAAAAAATGAGGCTATTTTGGCCTTATTTTTTTATCAAGATGAAAATATTTTTTTTGCTATCACGTGATTACAAAAAAATGCTATAATATAAATATGCTTACTCTAAAATATTTTTTCTTGGATTTTTTTGGCTCGCTACTTAGGTGGCCAGTTTGGTGGTATTCGTCAGGGCTTGTTTATGTTGTAAAACAACTTGTGCTGGGGATACAGGGTTATGCAAAGTCCCTTGCTGTTGGTGTTTGGATAAAAAATCTTTTTGTCCCAATGTTTGGTCAAAATGACTGGCAGAGTCGGTTGATAAGTTTTGGGATGCGGGTGTTTCAAATCATTGCCCGTTCAATTTTCGTGATGCTCTGGAGCGTTTTAATGATGATCGTTTTTCTTATCTACATAATTTTACCAATTTTTGCAGTAACTGGCTTAATTTACCAAATTTTTGGTTTATTGTTAGGTGTATAGTATATGATTGATTTAGAAAATCAGAATTTTGACCCAACTATTACGCCGAAAGCGTCAAGTGGGAATGAGGGTGTTCCAGGCCTTTTAGTAGACGGGGTTTTTTGGTACTGGCCACAATCAATTACCGAGGCGGACATCAAAGAACGATCAGTAAAGAAAAAAATCGATAAATGGCTCCGGCGTTTAGTGCTGGCCTTTAGTTTATTTACGCTACTTAGTTTTATTCTAGGAATTGTTCTTTATTTTGATTTGCAAATTCTGGTTTTGGAAACCTGGCTAACACCAAACCCATTTTTTAGCTTTTTGTGGGTTTCAGTTTTGAGTTTTTGTTTTTTATTTTATTTGAACATTGTTGCAAAAAACTCGGGCCACAAAATGCCGAAAACAAATCTAGCAATTTTGGGGGAACCGACTTACATTCCTTCAGTGGATGCGATTGAGCGAAGACGGGACATTGCTGATCTTTTGCGCGCAGATGCGTGGGAAGTGCTAGACGAGGCTTTCGACATTGCTAAACAGTCGGGTCATAAATACGTTACAATAATTCATTTATTTTTAGGGGCACTGGCTGTGCCGTCAACCCAGTTAATGCTTACAAGACTGGATTTAACTTTTGACGCCATAAAAAATCCGCTTCGACGTAAGATGTCAGCAATGCCACTTGGTGAAACAGAATTTAGTACGGAAGTAAAAGAAATCCTGGCAAAGGCGCTCAAGAATTCGCTCCTTAACGAAAGATCTGGAATTAGCGTGGTGGAGATTTTTATTGAGGCCTATGGTAGCAGTGAATTCCTGAAAGAACTCCTTTATTCAGTTGATATAAACGAACAGGAAATTAAGAACGTGGTTGACTGGATTCGTATTCACGAAAAATTAATTGCCCGGTACAACACTTTTAAAAAAGCAGCGGGCTTTAAGCCAACTGGCAATATGAACCGAGCGTATACAGCGCAACAGACAAAATTTTTAGATTCGGTATCGGCTGACTTAACTCGCGAGGCGGTTCGGGGTGGTTTACCAATGTTGATTGATCGAAAAACTGAAATGGCGCAACTACTTAGGGCTATCGAGGGTGGTGGCCAAAGTGTAGTGCTTGTAGGTGAGGCTGGAGTTGGGAAAAATACTATTATTTCGGGGCTTGCGGAACTAATGGTTGAGGAGAAGGTACCCAAGTTATTGCAAGATAAACGTCTGATTGAGCTGTCAATTCCACACATTGTGAGCGCAGAAGGCGGGCGGGGAGCTCACGAACGTTTGCTCTATGCTCTGCAGGAAGTTCAGATGTCGGGGAATATTATTTTGGTTATCGACAGTATTGATCAAATGGTTTCAGTAGGTGGTGAGGCTCTAGATCTGTCTTCGGTTTTAGCGGGCGAACTTGAAAAGGGCTACACGTTTGTTATCGCTACCACTTCGCCCCGGGAGTATACCGCTTCGATTGAGGGTACGATGCTTGGTAAGCAGTTGCAGAGGATTAACGTGCTTGAGCCCGATAAAAACTCGGCTATCTTAGTGCTAGAAAGTAAAGTTGGCATTATTGAAAATAAACATAGGGTGGTCTTCACTTACGACGCTGTTGAGGCTCTGGTGGATCTTACAGACCGCTATGTACACGAAGCTTTTTTGCCGGAGAAGGCGATTTTGGTGGCAAAAGAAGTGGCGCTCGACGTAAGTAAGCGTGGGCCGGAGTGGGCAAAAGTTACTCGAGCAGATGTAGAGACAATTATTACCCAGAAGACCAATATTCCAATTTCAAAGGTGACTGCTGAGGAAGGTGCTGGTTTATTGCAACTTGAGGAAAGAATCCACGAACGGATGATTGGTCAGGAGGACGCGGTTAAAGCGGTGTCATCTGCTTTAAGGCGAGCTCGAACGGAACTCCGAAGTAATGATCGGCCTATTGCCAACTTCTTGTTCTTGGGGTCAACCGGTGTGGGTAAAACTGAACTCGCAAAAACTACGGCCGAAGTTTATTTCGGAAATGAGGAGTCGATGTTGCGTTTTGATATGTCCGAGTATCAGGATCAGGCGTCGATTGAGCGCCTGATTGGTGGCGTTGATCAGGCTGGGTTGCTAACCGAAGCTGTCCGTAAAAATCCGTTCTCACTGCTTTTACTTGATGAGCTTGAAAAGGCGCATCCGGATATTCTAAACCTCTTCTTGCAGGTAATGGATGATGGTAGGTTAACCGACGGAACAGGTCGAACGGTTGATTTTACCAATATAATTTTAATCGCTACTTCAAACGCTGGTACGCAGTACATTCAAGATGAGGTGGAGAAGGGGACGGATACGGAAACGATTAAGGAGCATTTAATGGAGGTTGAATTAAGAGGTATTTATCGACCAGAATTTTTGAACCGTTTTGATGGCGTAATGGTCTTCAAGCCACTTTCTGAGCCGGATGTGATTGCGATTACCTATCTTATGATCGACAAAGTTCGGGCCAAGTTAGAGGCTAAGGGGATCAAATTTACCGCTACAGATGAAGCGATCTATGGTCTGGCGAAAAAAGGTTACGATCCAAAATTTGGTGCCCGTCCACTACGTCGTGTTATTCAAGAACAGGTTGACGACGCCATTGCTAATTTCTTGTTAACTGGTCAGGTCGGTAGACGAGATACCTTGGTAATGGACGCTAGTGGTGTAATTTCAGTGGAGAAAGCTGAAGAATTATAGGGCTATAAAATCGCTGATAATCAGCGATTTTATATTTATTCGTGCTGAAAAACATAGCTAATTCTTGACAAAACCTTGAAAAACCTATAGTCTACATTCTCGTACCAAAACAAGAGGAGTAAAAATGATCAGTTCGTTTATTCTGTTAATGTTGATCATTGTGATTGGCAATCTTGGACTGTATCTTTGGTACAGGGCCAAGACGAAAGCGCTTCAGCTCATGGTCGTGCAGTCGAAGAAGACGACGCAGGGCTACCTGTACTTGTTTCGAGCCCTCTATGAAGATGAGCTTGAAATCGATATTCGGGACTCCCTCTTTTATTCGATTACTGCGTTTATGTACGTGAGAAAGTCGGAATACACCGGTATGGACATCAGCTTGAATGAGGACGATTTGGAACTCGCCCACAAGCTGGTTGAGGAATATTTGGGGGTTTGGGGCGTCGATCCTATTATTATGACCGGTATTGCAGACGCAGTGCCACGCTACAGTAACACTGGCTGGGATTGTTCGCTTCACAGAAAACATCTCAAGCTATTGTCGAGGGCGTACCGAAGTCTTGAGGAGTCGCAAGACCTGCCAACCGTCCCCTGACCGCCAAGTTTTAATTAACTGGCGGTTTTTTGTTTCCGCCAAGACCGACAACTTAGATCGGAAAAAACATACCGTCATTCATAGCCTGGTGTGAATCACGGCGAAGAATCTCATCATCTCGTCATTCTGAGGTGAACGTGGACTACACCGAAGAATCTCAGTGTTGAATTACAGCGTAAACAAGTTCTGTTTAATAAAGGGTGAAGGAGATCCTTCAGCGTGAATCGTCGCCAGCTTCAGGATGACGGAATGAGTGAAGGGCGAAGTTCAAGGCTAAGCCCATTAAACCAAACCAAACCGTCATTCTGAGCCTAACGTGAATTACGTCGAAGAATCTTATCGCTTCGTCATTCATAGCCTAACGTGAATTACAGCGAAGAATCTCATCATCGCGTCATTCTGAGGTGAACGTGAATCATGGTTAAGAATCTAACCAAACCGTCATTCTGAGCCTAACGTGAATTACGGCGAAGAATCTCAGTGCTGGATTATTTCGAAACCAAGTCTCGATTCAGCATAGAACGAAGGAGATCCTTCGACGTGAGTCGTCGCCAGCTTCAGGATGACGGATTGAGTGAGGGGCGAAGTTCAAGGCTAAGCCCATTAAACCAAACCAAACCAAACCGTTATTCTGAGACTGATGTGAATTACGTCGAAGAATCTTATCGCTTCGTCATTCAGAGCCTAGCGTGAACCACGGCGAAGAATCTCATCGCCCCGTCATTCTGAGCCTGGCGTGAACCACACCGAAGAATCTCAGTGTTGAATTACAGCGTATAAGTTTCGTTCACTTCGAAAATGGTGGTTAATTAATAAAATTGAAACACTAGCGTGAATTAATTATCTGCGCTAAACTCAAGTTATTATGGAAACCTGGTGGATTTTGCCTATAGTTTTAGCTTTTTTCTTGTCTGTGATGGGAACTGAAGTGGTGCGGGCCTTTGCTGTAACCATGAATATTGTCGATCACCCCGACAAAATTCGTAAATATCACGAAAAGCCAACGCCTTTACTTGGCGGAGTGGCCGTTTATTTTTCCTTTTCAGTGGTAACCCTCTTAGTCTTAGGGCTAACCAACCAGTTCACGATTGGAGAAATAACTAATAAGCATTTCGTTGGCTTTTTAATTGGGGGGCTAGTTTTAATCGTGGGCGGAATCATTGATGATATTTACACGCTCCCACCAAAAAGATCGATTATTTTCACAACTTTAGCCGTGCTACCAGCAATTTTCATTGGTGGCATTGGTGTGTCTAAAATCACGAACCCTTTTGGCGATCCCATAGTAATTGCTAATCAGCTCTCGAACATTCTTACCTTTATTTGGCTTATCGGGATGATCTACACCACAAAACTACTCGACGGTTTAGACGGACTTGCTACGGGCATTGGAGCAATTGGGGCTTTGATGATGGCATTACTTGCACTCTCAACAGCTTTTTACCAGCCTGATGTGGCTTTACTCGCGCTTATTGCTTTTGGCTCTTTGATCGGTTTTTTACTTTGGAATTCAAACCCAGCCTATATTTTCTTAGGTGAAGGTGGCTCTACGTTTATCGGTTATTTAATTGGTGTTTTGGCGGTTATAAGTGGTTCAAAAGTGGCAACCGCGCTACTTGTGATGGGTATTCCTGTTCTTGATGTTCTGTTCGTTATTTACCGACGTTTACGGCAAAAACGCTCAATTTTCAAAAGTGCTGGCCGAGATCATCTGCATTTTATGTTGCGCGATACGGGAATGGGGGACAGAACGATTGCTTTGTTGTATTACGCTTTGTCACTCAGTTTTGGAATTACGACTTTAGTTTTTGAAAGCTATGAAAAGTTGATAGCCCTTTCAATATTGTTTATTATTATGTTAGTATTAGCACTCAATTTATCAAAAAAATAATATGAAAAATTCAATAGTTCTAATAGTTTTGGCGCTATGTGTCGGTGCGGTAGTTACTCTGGGTTTTCTCTCGAGTTCACCAAAAACCACAAAAACAATGAAGGTGGCTGGTGAGAATATTTTGGTATACGTAGCCTCTGACCCAATTCAGCAAACAAGAGGTCTTTCAGGTACAAAAATTGAAACTTTGGGGGCGGACGGCATGGTTTTTCTCTTTAAAAATAAGGAAGAACGGACTTTTTGGATGAAAGATATGAATTACGATTTAGATATAGTTTGGATAGCTAATGATAAAGTTGTTAAAATGGAGCGCAACATCCCAGCGCCACACGGAGAGGAGCCTCAGCGAATGAAATCAATGCCTTACTCAGTAGATACGGTGCTCGAGCTCCCAGCCGGTGGAATTGATAAATTTGGCATAGTTCCAGGCGCACCAGTGGTTCTCCCTGGTTTACTTGACTAATTTCAGCTATTTTGATACATTACTCTCGTAATAAATAAAGCATGCAACAGGCTTTTAAACGATTTTCGTGCCTCAGCAGCTAACCTTAAACTATGTTTGCAGTAATTGAAGCCGGTGGAAAACAGTACATCGTGTCAGAGGGTCGAACCCTAAAGATTGAAAAAATTGAAAAAGAAGCTGGAGATAAGATCGAGTTTGACGCTCTTCTAATCGCTGGTGATGAAGTAAAAGTTGGTCAGCCAACAGTAGCAGGTGCCAAGATCACGGCTGTAGTTGTAGAACAGGGCCGAGCAAAGAAAGTCTCAATCATCAAGTACAAGGCAAAAAGCAGATACCGACGAAACGTTGGTCACAGACAGCCGTTTACTGAAATCAAGATTGAAAGCATCGTTGCTTAATGTGAACAAAAAAACAACCTGGGGGTTGTTTTTTTGTTTTACAATTTTACCAAGTATTATTGTAAAATATGATTGTAAGAATGTTAAAATAGGACTATCCTTAAATAAGTAAAAAATCCGCCTGGTTTTAATATATCAATCAATAAATAACTTATGAAAGATTTTTACCAGTTTACGAATTTATATGCTTTATCCAAAACTCTGCGTTTTAGTTTAATCCCAACACCGGCCACGAAACAAATGCTCGAAGACGCAAAAGTCTTTGAAAAAGACGAAACGATTCAAAAGAAATATGAGGCCACTAAGCCGTATTTTGACAGGCTTCACCGGGAGTTCGCGCTAGAAGCTTTGCAGGATCAGAAACTTGATTTTAAAAATTATTTAGAATTATATAGAAAATATAAAGCGGATAAAAAAGCTAGCGGAAAACTTTTAATAAACATAGAAAAAGACCTCCGCAAAGAAGTTGTAAAATTATTTGATAAACAAGGGGAAAAGTGGGCAAAGCAATATCCTGGGCTTAAAAATAAAAATATCGGTGTTTTGTTTAAGGAAGCAGTTTTTACGGTTATCTTGAAAGAAAGGTATGGTAACGAAAAGGAAACTCAGATTTTAGATGAAAGTAGTGGTCAATTAGTTTCAATTTTCGATAGCTGGAAGGGCTTTATTGGCTATTTTAAAAAATTTCACGAGACTCGAAAAAACTTTTACAAAGACGACGGTACATCTACTGCTCTCGCTACCCGAATTATCGACCAAAATCTGAAACGGTTTTGTGATAATATTTTGATTTTTGAGAGTACAAAAGAGAAAGTTGATTTTTCAGAAGTAGAAATAAGTTTTGGAAAACCGCTTTCAGAAGTTTTTACACTTGAGTTTTATAACACCTGTTTTCTGCAAAATGGCATTGATTTTTACACCAAAATTTTAGGCGGCGAAACTTTGCAAAATGGCGAAAAAGTAAAAGGCTTAAACGAGTGCATTAATCTCCACAAACAAAAAACCGGGGAAAAGTTGCCTTTCTTTAAATCGCTTGATAAGCAAATTTTGAGTGAAAAAGACAAGTTTTTTATCGACGAAATCAGTAACGAAACGCAACTACTCGAAGTGTTGAAGAGTTTTGTGGCGTCAGCCGAAAGTAAAACTGATACTATAAAAACACTCGTTGACGATTTTGTAAAAGATCAGGATAAATATGATTTAAATTATATTTATTTTTCAAATGACGGTTTGAACACGATTACCAGAAAGTGGACCACCGAAACACAAGTTTTCGAAGAAGCGTTATATACCGCTTTAAAAGCGGCAAAAGTTGTTTCGAGTTCGGCTAAGAAAAATGAAGGTGGCTATTCTTTCCCTGATTTTATTCCGTTTGCGCACTTAAAAACGGCGCTCGAAAGCATTAAAATAGACGGCACAATTTGGCGAGATAATTTTAATGCTATTGAAAACTTCGAAGAAAAATCGATTTGGGCGCAATTTTTAGCTATTTACAATTTTGAACTTTCAAATTTATTTGAAACTGAAATAAAAAATCCAGAAATCGGTAATTGTCCAACAATAGGTTATAACGTCTATAAGCAAGATTTTGAGGAACTACTTAAAAGTTTCGTTTACGATCCAAACGCCAAAGTTACCATTAAAAACTTTGCCGATAACGTTTTGAGTATTTACCAAATGGCAAAGTATTTTGCAGTGGAGAAAAAGCGGGGTTGGAACACGGATTACGAACTCGACGTCTTTTATACTGATCCCCAAAATGGCTATTTGCAGTATTACGAAAATGCCTATGAAGAAATTGTGCAGGTCTACAATAAACTGCGGAATTATCTAACGAAAAAACCGTATAGTGAAGAAAAATGGAAGTTGAATTTTGATAGTGGAACACCCATCAAATATACGACTCGCGCTATTATTTTTAATAATACAACAAATGAGCGATACTATCTTGGACTTTTAAAGAAAGGTGTCGCAAAACCAAGAGAGTTCGAACCAATTAACAATAATATAATTTCTTCCGGTGAATTCAGAAGGATGATAATTCAGCAATTAAAATTTCAAACACTCGCAGGTAAGGGGTATGTAAGGGATTTTGGCGTTAAATATAGTGAAGATAAAGATGGTGTTAAGCATTTACAACAGTTAATCAAAAAACAATATCTTTCAAAATATCCATGTTTGAAAAAAATTGCGGATGGAGTCTATAATGATAAAAAAGCTTTTGATGCTGACATAAAAGATGTTTTATTGGAAACATACAATCTTGATTTTCAACCAATTTCTGAAGAGTTTATTTTAAACAAAAACAGATTAGGTGAAATTTATTTGTTTGAAATACATAATAAAGATTGGAATTTAAAAGATGGGAAAAATAAGTCAGGATCAAAAAATTTACATACCATGTATTTTGAAAGTTTATTCGTAGATAAAACCACTTTTAAATTAAATAATGAGGGGGCTGAAGTGTTCTATCGTCCGGCAACGAATGAAGGAAAATTGGGCACTAAAAAAGATAGAAATGGAAAAATAATTATTAATCATAAAAGATATGCAACAGATAAAATTTTGTTTCATTGTCCTATTGGTTTAAATAAGGATGCTGGAAAATCTTACACATTTAACGCCAAAATTAACAACATGCTTGCCAATAATCCCGACATCAACATCATCGGTGTGGACCGTGGGGAAAAGCATTTGGCGTATTACTCGGTGATTACGCAAAAGGGAAAAATTTTGGACAGAGGAAGCTTGAACAAGGTTGAAGGCGGAGACAAGCAAGAAATTGATTACGCTAAAAAACTGGAGGAAACAGCTAAAAATCGGGAACAAGCCCGTAAAGATTGGCAAGCGGTGGAGGGCATTAAAGACCTGAAGAGAGGCTATATTTCACAGGTGGTGCGCAAACTGGCTGATTTAGCGATTGAGCATAACGCTATTATTGTGTTTGAAGATTTGAATATGCGGTTTAAGCAGATCCGTGGTGGGATTGAAAAATCGGTTTACCAGCAACTTGAAAAAGCACTTATTGATAAGCTAAGTTTTTTGGTAATGAAAGGTGAGGCAGATCCGGAAAAAGCCGGGCATCTCCTTAAAGCTTACCAACTCGTGGCGCCGTTTGAGAGTTTTCAGAGTATGGGTAAGCAAACGGGGATTATTTTCTACACGCAAGCTAACTACACGTCTAAAATTGATCCGATTACGGGCTGGCGGCCAAACCTGTACTTAAAATATACAAGCGCTGAAAAAGCTAAGGCGGATATTCTAAAATTCTCAAAAATTGAATTTGTAAATAATAGATTTGAACTCACTTACGACATTAAAAATTTCGTGCTGGATAAAAAGGTGGTGTTGTCAAATAAAACAAAGTGGACGGTGTGCAGTAGTGTGGAAAGGTTTAGATGGAACAGGCGTTTAGAAAGTAATCAAGGAAATTACGAACATTACGAAAATCTAACGGAGAATTTGAGTAGCCTATTTAAGGACTTTGGGTTCGAAATTGAACAAAATATTATAAGACAAGTGGAACAGCTCGCAACTAAAGGAAATGAACAGTTTTTCAGGAGTTTCATTTTCTATGTTAATTTAATTTTCCAAATCCGAAACACCGACGCAAAAGCAAAAGATCAAAACAAAGAAGACTTCATTCTTTCACCGGTTGAGCCATTCTTCGATAGTCGAACTCCGGAAAAATTTGGTGAAAATTTACCAGAAAATGGCGACGACAACGGGGCGTTCAATATTGCCAGAAAGGGCATTATTATGCTGAATAAAATTTCGGCATATAAACAGGAAGTTGGTAATGTGGATAAAATCATTTGGAAAGATTTGTTCATTAGTGCGGCTGAGTGGGATAATTTTACTCAAGAATAACAATAAACAGCTCAACATTTGTTGGGCTGTTTTTAATAAATATGTATTACGATTATATTCAAATTTCAAAAATAAATGATTATTTGTTTTGCCCGTGGAGTATTTATTTTCATAGTGTGTATGAAAATTTCGAGGAATGTTTATATAAAGCCAAGCCACAAATAGGCGGAACAATAGCGCATAAAACAATTGAAAGCAAAACCTATTCAACGGAAGCTGGTTTTTTACAATCGCTCGAAGTTTTTTCCGAAAAATATGGGTTGATTGGAAAAATTGACCTTTATAATCAAAAAACGCAAACTTTAACCGAACGCAAGAACAAAATACAACAAATATACGACGGTCAGATATTTCAACTGTACGCCCAAAAACTTTGCCTTGAAGAAATGGGTTATACGGTTAAAAAAAAGGAGATTTATTCTATGACCGACAATAAAAAATATCCGATTATAATTTCAGAGGCACAAAAATTTAAATTTACACAAGTATTGGAAGCCATTAAAAACTTCGATTTTTCCGAGCTAAAAACCACTAACTTATTAAAATGCGATAACTGTATTTACCGCACACTTTGTAAAAAATAATATGTTACAAGCATCCGATTTTAAAGAAAAGCAAATTCTGTTGCTAGAATCTAAAGAACTAACAACAAGTGAAATTAAAATCAACAACCAAAACCTGCAAATTAATTTTGAAGATGGTAGAAAAGAGAAGGTGAGGCTGCAACATTTAGTCGCGGTATACGTAATTGGCGACGCTACTTTAACCACAAAACTAATTGAAAAACTCCTAAAAACCGGCGGATCACTGTTCTTATTAAAACAGAATATGCAAACTTACGCCGCTTTTAATGCCGTGGCGGAGGGTAATTATTTACTGCGAAACAAACAGTATCATTTTCCGGTGAAGACTGAACTTGATATTGCAAAACAAATTGTGCTAAATAAAATCAAAAATCAACTGGCGTTACTGCGCAGTATTGAAGTTAAAAAAATTCAGGGAAAAAGTTTGTTAACATATAAAAAAGATACGGTTAAAAAAATTAACGAGGCGGTAGATTTTGCGAGTTTACGGGGTCTTGAGGGTAGTGTAAGTAAGGATTTCTTCGCTTTGTATTTTGAGTCGATTGATTGGCGGAGGCGGGTGCCAAGAGGGAAGGTTGATGAAATAAATATTTTGCTAGACATCGGTTACACGTATTTATTTAATTTTGTTGATTCGATTTTGAGACTGTTTGGTTTTGATACGTATAAAGGGGTGTACCACCAGCTGTTTTTTCAAAGAAAATCGCTTTCCTGTGATTTAATGGAACCGTTTAGGTGTATTATCGACCGAGCGGTGCTTAAAATGTATAACTTGAGCCAGTTCGATAAATCCGATTTTAGTTATAAAAACGGCAGTTACTACTTAAAATACCAATTTAACAGTAAGTACAGCCGTATATTTTTACAGGAATTACTTAAACATAAAATGGAGATTTACGGCTATATTCGTAGTTATTACTACCATATAATGAACGAGGATAATTTAGGTGAGTTTAAAATTCGATAATATGCTGATAGTTTCCTACGACTTTTCGAGCGACCGTATGCGGTCTAAATTTTCAAGATATCTTGAAAAATATGGGTATAGAATGCAATATAGTGTCTTTATAATTAAAGACAGTGAACGGGTTTTACAAAATATCCTAACTGAGATAGACTTAACCTATAAAAAGAAATTTACGGGAGCGGATAGTGTAGTTATATTCCACATTTGCGAGGGTTGCAAAAAGAAAATTGTGAAATACGGCTACGCAGAGCGTGATGAATCAGATTTGATTTTTATTTCGTGAACATTAACAACTGAATTAAAGTATAAGTTTCAGTAGACCTATTCTCCAAAAATACAAAACCTAAGTCTTAATATTCTAGGTTTCGCTAACCTTGGTAAAAAAGTTCCTATTAATTTATTTAATGGTTGCATATTTTTTTGCTAAGGTTAGTAATTTTGGGAGTCTAATAGACCTATTAAATTTCTACTTTTGTAGATCACGAGTAGTCGTATTGAACGCAGAGTCTAATAGACCTATTAAATTTCTACTTTTGTAGATAAAACCCACATGTTTTGCATGATAAGTCTAATAGACCTATTAAATTTCTACTTTTGTAGATCAGCAGGTGACGTTACGGCAGGTGAGTCTAATAGACCTATTAAATTTCTACTTTTGTAGATCTACGGTAACGGTGATTATAGTTGGGTCTAATAGACCTATTAAATTTCTACTTTTGTAGATTAAAAGATGTTGGTCCAAAAACAAGGTCTAATAGACCTATTAAATTTCTACTTTTGTAGATTGCATGGAAGGCATTACTGCAAGCAGTCTAATAGACCTATTAAATTTCTACTTTTGTAGATAAAGGCGTTGATGCCCAATATCTTATCATGTCTAATAGACCTATTAAATTTCTACTTTTGTAGAGATAAGTTCATAAGTGCAACCTAGGGGGTTGTTTTTTTGTATCTAAAGAATTACTGTTGAATATAGGAGGTTGTTATGGTTGCTGGAAGTAATATTGCTAGCTGGGAACTGGTGGTTATTACTCTTGCTCGTGAGGATTGGTTGGATACTAACCGGACTCGGCCTGTCTTTAACAAGAACAGAGAGTTGGTTGGAATTGAACAGCCAAACGGTTTGATTTTCAGTATTGATTATACTGAGCTGAGAAAAGCACCAAAGTCAGTGCATCAGGCACTATTCTTTATCTTCAAGATTGCTCAGCTCAGCACTGTGCAAACCGATGTTATGGAACAAATCTTTAAGTCGGAAAAGGGTAGGGAACTGGCGCGGGATATTTCAGGGGTATATAGTTTGTTGTTAATTGCGCACAAGAAGCAACTTGAGCAGGCTATTCGTGAAGTTCGGCCAGATCTTTTTTACTCGTAGCTTGTAGCGTGGCTCGGAATTTACCGGGCTTATTTTTTTATTCAATTAGCGTTATACTAAAAGTAGGCAGGAGGTCTGCCTGTTTGGTCAAAACTCTACTGACATTCGAGGTGCGTCATGGGAGTTTTAAAACCAATCGGAAGTGTGATCAACTGGGAAGTGCTGGCAATTCTGCTGGCAGATGACCAGTTGTCGCCGGTGGTGGACGCGGTCATTCTTAGCTACGATGCTGAGCATGACCAAATTCGCGCCAGCTGGCGACACGAAAATCTGCAACTATTCGAGCTCGATTACGACTCGATCTTGGCAACGGCTCCGACGCCTGTCGCAAAAAGTATGGGTGCAATCCTCTACAATCTGCGATTGGGGTACCGCCACGAGGAGTTGCGCAAGACGCTGAAGAAAGCAGAGGAAGAGCGCTTCCTTGACGTTTTAGATAGCGTCTACGCGATCATTCACGGGCGGATCTGCGCCCTGTGCGAGCACCTGAAACGGGAGCTTGTCGAACACAACGTTGATACGATCAAGTATCGGCTAAAGGATTATGAATGAATCCAAGGATTCCGTGCCCTGCCAAGCAGGGCTTTATTTTTAAAATTACAAACCTCGTCATTCTGAACCTGACGTGAATTATGGCGAAGAATCTCATCGCATCGTCATTCTGAGCCTGGCGTGGACCACGGCAAAGAATCTCATTACTGAATCACCAAGCAAATGTCGGTTCAGCACAAAACGAAGGAGATCCTTCAGCGTGAGTCGTCGCCAGCTTCAGGATGACGGTATGAGTGTGGGACAACTTATTAAAATACAACAAACAAAACCGTCATTCTGAGCCAAACGTGAATCACGGCGAAGAATCTCATCGCCTCGTCATTCTGAGCCAAACGTGAATCACGGCGAAGAATCTCATCGCTTCGTCATTCTGAGGTGAACGCGGATCACACCGAAGAATCTCAGTGCTGGATTATTTAATCTATTCACGCCTCAGACTTCACGCCGACCAATCAGTGCGTCGCCTAGAGTGACTTCATCGGTGTATTCGATATCGGCGCCGATCGGTAGGCCACGAGCCAGTTTTGTGACTTTTCGGCCAAGGCTGTTGATTTTTCTTGCTAAATAGATCATCGTTGTTTCGCCGTGAACGTCGGGCGAGAAAGCAAGGATGACTTCTTCAATTTCCGGGTGAGCTTCGAGGCGTGTGATAAGTGGATCAACATTCAATGTTTCAGGAGTAGCGCCGTCGATGGGGTTTAACCGACCACCGAGTACAAAATACTTGCCGTGGTAAGCGTTTGTTGCTTCAAGTGTGGCAATGTCGCGAGATTCGGCAATAACGCAAAGAACATTGTCCAGTCTTTTAGAGTCAGAACAAAGTTCACAACGAGGTTTTTCAGCGTAAGCTAAACACGTGTTGCAAACTTGAATATTTCGTAAATTAGAAATCGCTCGACCAATCGAGTCGAGTTCGTGTGGCGACAGCAGAAGTAACGCAAAAGTGTAGCGAAGAGCAGTTTTTGGCCCAACGCCAGGTAGACGACTCAGTGCCGAAACAACTGAATGGATAGGAGCCGGAAATCTTCGCATATACCTCTATTAATTTCAAAATTTTAATGTCGACCAGATTTTATAAATACGGTCGACATTATATTTTGAGCTCAATTAAATATTACCCGAGCATCTCTTTGAAAGCTTCAAGTCCACCAAGATCTTTCATTTTCATTGCCATTTCGCGTTGTAACTGTTTGGTAGCATCTTGCATAGCGTTCTTGAATCCGTTTTCAATTTCAGAGGTAGATTGCCCCTCTTCAACCTTTACGCCTTGAACCACCTGATTACCATCTAAAGTAACCATAATTTTTCCGCCATTACCTTTACCAACCACAACAATCTCAGCTAACTGAGCTTGCATGGTTTTAGCCTGATTTCGAAGATCTTTGATTTGTTTTAGTTTATTGAACATAAAATATATTTATTGATTATTGTTTCGGAGGTACGCCAGGTGGCAGACCAACATTATTTATATTATTAGCAACCTGAGGTGCTGGGGCTGAAACGTGGCTGGTTTCCATATTGCGGTAACTAGCGCGCTTGGCATCCCAGAACAATTTTACCATACCTGTTGGACCGTTTCGATGTTTGGCAATATGAACCTCACCAAGTGTTTGTTCTTCGGGTGAAAGTTCTTCAGGTAAATAGTTCCTGTCGGCCGCTTTTCGGTAAAGGAACATTACGATATCGGCGTCTTGCTCAATGGACCCGGATTCACGCAGGTGAGAGAGTTTTGGAATAGCGGGCTTGGTTTGTTCAACTGCACGGGAGAGCTGAGCTAGAGCCAGAACCGGGATTGAAAGCTCTTTAGCAATTTGTTTTAAGCCTCGACTGATCTCGGCAATTTCTTGAGTACGGTTATCTGATTTTGTGGCTCGACCTTCCATAAGCTGAAGGTAGTCGATCACAATCAGGGAAAGTCCGTGCTCTGATTTAAGGCGACGGCACTTGGTACGGATCGTCATAATATTCGCTGTTGCCGAGTCGTCTACGTAAATTGGCGCTTCAGAAAGGGTGGCAAGCGCCGAACCAATACGCGGGAAATCGTCGTCTTTGTCGGAGAGTCGACCAGTTCTAAGTTTCCAGAGGTCAACATTGGCTTCAGCACAGATCATACGATCAACAAGTTGCTCGTTTGCCATTTCGAGTGAGAAAAAGCCCACAGGAAGTTTTGCTTTACCAACATTCCGCACAATATCTAGGGCAAAGGCGGTTTTTCCAACAGACGGACGGGCAGCTAGAATAATAAGGTCCGAATCCTGGAGTCCGCCAAGCAGATTATCAAGGCCTTTAAAACCTGTTGGGGCGCCACTTAACTGACCGTGTTTTTTGTGGAGCATGTCGATTCTATCAAAAGCGTTCGCAAGAATAGATCGAATGGGTACAAAAGCAGTTTTTAGAGAATCAGTAGATACGTTGAAGAGCTTTTGTTCAGCTTGATCGAGTAGGGAATCGATGTCTTCTGACTCTTGAAAAGCTAGTTCAGTAATTTCAGTAGCGGTACGAAGCAGGCGTCGCAAAGTTGATTTCTTTGAAATAATAGAGGCGTAGTGACTAATGTGCGCTGCGGTCGCCACTTTATTAGTGAGCTCAACTAGGGTAGTTCGACCACCAATTTGTTTAAGCTTATCTTTTTCCTCGAGTCTGTTGCCAAGTGACAAAATATCAATTGGTTCGTGCCGTTCAAACAGTTCTGTAATAGTTTCGTAAATAATGCCGTATGACTCTTTATAAAAATCACGGGTTTTAACAACATCAACAATCTTTAAAAGTGCTTCTTGATCAATAAGGATGGCCCCTAGGATAGATTCCTCGGCCTCTAAATTGTGAGGTGGAATTTTGTTTATTGAGGTATTCATGCTGGCATCTTACGTAAAATTGAACAAATGTCAAAATGCACATGTAGACAAAAAAGGGGATAAAATTTGAGGTGGGAATGGTTCGTTCGAGGCTTTAGGAGTTGGCTGTAAGACGCTAGAAAATAGGTTCATAGGTATCCTTCGCTCATACCGTCATACTGAAGCTGGCGACGACTCACGCTGAAGGATCTCCTTTGCCCTGTGCTGAACCGACATCTGCTTGGTGATTTACCGCGGCCAAGGCTTGGGTTACGATTTGATTTGATTTGATTTGATTTGATTTGATTTGATTTTGCAAGTTTTTTATTTATTATCTAAGACTGAGTTGCAGATGCGACTGAGTCGCATCTGCAACTCAGTCTTAGTTTGTGAGCATTTTATGCTCACAGGGATTATGTTTTGTTTATCAACAATACTTGGCAAGCTAGACAACGCAGTAAACGTTATTCTGAGCCTGACGTTTGGTACTTCGAAGAAACTACAAGCCCCGTCATTCTGAGCCTAACATGAATCACGGCGAAGAATCTCAGTGCTGGATTACTTCGAAACCAAGTCTCGATTCAGCACAAAACGAAGGAGATCCTTCAGCGTGAGTCGACGCTCGCTTCAGGATGACGGTATGAGTGTGGAACGACTTACTAAAATACAATAAGTGAAACCGCCGTTATGAACCCCGCGTGAACCACGGTGAAGAATCTAACCAAACCGTCATTCTGAGCCTAACATGAATCACGGCGAAGAATCTCAGTGCTGGATTACTTCGAAACCAAGTCTCGATTCAGCACAAAACGAAGGAGATCCTTCAGCATAACCTGGCACCCGCTTCAGGATGACGGTAAGAACGTAGAGCTATAAGTCTAACAAACCAGGGCGGAAAAAGTAATAATTATTTCTAGAATCGGTGTGGTATAATTGCTGGGTGAAAAATTCTCAGCGAAAAATCTTTTGGGGTGCGGTTCAGCCACTCCTTGGCTCGATTATTGGGGTGGGTATTTTTGGCTTACCGTATGTATTTGCGCAGGCGGGCTTTGGTATTGGCTTGGTGCATTTACTGGTTGTTGGTCTTTTTAACTTGGTGGTACTTTTAGCTTTCGCGGATCTTATTGTAAACACTAGCGCAAAATCTAGACTCACTGGAGTAATACGTAGGTTTCTAGGGGACCACTGGTCTTATTTTGCAACTATTGTGGCTTTTGCCTCAACTTGGGGGGCGATGATTGCTTACATTATTATCGGTGGTGAATTTCTGCACGCCATACTAGCGCCACTCCTTGGCGCGGATGTAGTTTTTTACCAAATTTTCTTTTTCCTGGTGAGCTCGGTTTTATTAATCGGCGGAATTGGGTTCATAGCTGGGCTCGAACTAGTTTTTGTTTTAATACTACTCATAATGCTAGCACTAGTGCTCGCAGGTTCGTTGCCGTACGCAGATTTTTCAAACTTAACGCAAATTCATTCTGAACATTGGTTTCTGCCGTTTGGGGTGGTCCTCTTTGCGTTTAGTGGACTAGCAGCAATTCCGGAAATTACCCAACTTTTAGGCAAAGAAAAACACCAATTAAAAAAAGTAATCGGTACAGGCTTAGGACTAACCGCGATTGTTTATATTTTTTTCAGCGCAGTCGTAGTCTCGGTAACCGGCTCTGCTACCAGTGAAGAAGCGGTGCTTGGTTTAGGAGCAGTGGTGGGTAATTGGGTAACGGTGCTTGGTGTCTTAATTGGTCTTTTTAGCGTTTTTACAAGTTTTCTAATCCTTGGTTTATCTATAATGGATACAATGATCTACGACTTCAAGTGGCGTTATTTACGCGCCTGGGGACTGGCAATTTTTGTGCCGTTTATAGTTTTTTTGCTGGGCGCTCGAAGTTTTATTGGGGTTATTGGTTTTACCGGAGGCATCTTAAGCGGTATTATTGCCGTTACAGTTCTTTACACGTATTTAAAGGCCAAGAACGATCCTCAGATTCCAAAAAGAACTCTAGCTATACCAAATTGGCTAATATTATTGACAATTTTGATATTTACCCTGGGTGTGGGCTTAACAATATTTGCCACAACTTAAGATTTGCGCTATTTTAAGCGCAGTTTATGTCTGAAATTATTCGAGGTCGTTTGCTTGCTCAGAAGGTTAAAGAGAAAGCATCGCAAAAAATTAGCAAAATGAAACAACCGCCAGGACTAGCGGTTATTTTGGTGGGCAGTGATCCAGCTAGTCAGCTTTATGTGAGCCTGAAAGAAAAGGCAGCGAAAGCGGTGGGGATCTATTTTGAAAAGTATTTGTACGAAGAAGATGTACAGACCAAGGAGTTAATTCGCCGAATTCACGAACTAAATAAACGTGAGGACATTCACGGAATTTTGGTGCAGTTGCCACTCCCGGGGCAGGATGAAGATGCGGTAATTGCAGCGATTGATCCACTGAAAGATATTGACGGTTTTCACCCAATTAATCGTATGAAACTGAAACAGGGGGAGCCAGGTTTGGTACCACCGGTTTCGCTTGCGATTATGAAACTTATTGAGTCTACCCACCAACCACTTCGAGGAAAGATAGCGGTGGTGGTTGGTAATAACCCAGTCTTTTCTGAACCACTGGTGGAGCTCATGAAAGATGCAGGGATTGCGGGAAGTTTCTTACCGCGTATTTCTTCGGCGATTGAGGCAAAGCTTCGTGTGGTTGATATTGTGGTGATTGCAATCGGAGAAGCGGGTTTTCTTACAAAAGATATGGTCAAGGAAGGCTCGATTATCATTGACGTAGGAACAAACAAAATTGAAGGTAAAACTATTGGTGACGTTCACGCTAATGTTTTCGGCTCAGCTGGTTTTATTAGCCCAGTTCCAGGAGGGGTAGGGCCGTTAACTGTGGCGTTCTTGCTTATGAACGTGATCAGGGCAGAGATGCTTCAGGCCGAAGAACGAGCAAGAGGTACAATTGCAGGATAAAAAATAGAGCGCTCGGCGCTCTTTTTGCTTACCACCAGATTAGCTTAGGCGGGTTTGTCGTAGTAGTCGGTGACCAGGAGCCCGACCGCTGCTTAGATCAGAAGCTATCGTATTCTCCTTCAGGCTACGGCCGAGGGGACGGTGAAATACTATAAAAGTCAAAATAACACACCGAGTAATCGGTGTGTTATTTGGTGATAATGATAGCGCCGAGTACAGAGATTTCTTCAAATTGCCCACGTTTTCTAATTTCATTCTTCATATTCCGCTCAGCGTAGTCTATGAACGACTGCCACTGATAGTCAACAAGTTTTGGCCGGAATTTATTTTTAAGGTCATCTAGATGTTGTAGATATAAATCTGGATTCGTAATTTTTTTAGAAACCGTAATTAATTGCCTTGAAACAATTTCGAAATCATCAAAAAGTTTATTATCACGTTCAAAGGTTAATTCTGGCCTGTAATAAAGGTGGCAATTGTACAAATCCATAAACCAAGCAATCCAGGTCTGTAATTTAGGTTCGGATTTGTCGCTGTGTAAAACAATGACCAAACGCCCGTTAGGTTTTAGATGTTCAAAGGCATTTTGCAAAGCAATCCGTTTATTTGTAAGTAAGTGCAGAGTTAATTTAATTAGAATTCGGTCGAACTTTTCAGTCAAATTAAAAGTTTCCGCGTTATCAACTATGAACTTAATATTTTCAGTATCTGGCGAGTCTTCTTGTGTGATGTGCTGACTTGAAGAATCAATGCCAAGCGCAGTTACTGCCTTATTTTCGCACAGTCTTTTGAGTTCGTGTCCGGAACCGCAGCCGATTTCTAAAATCGACATACCATTTCGAATATCAATAATCTGTTCGAGTTGCCTTAATTGTGAGTTATCTTCATCACTTTCGAAAAAGTTTTTTCTTGAAGTAATTATGCTCATAAACTTGAAAGTGAAAATGAATCAGTTGTCTCGTGTTTTTGATTTTTGTTATTGAAGCCAGCAAATTTAGTTGTGATTAGTTCAACAAAATCTGCGACTGAGTTGCAAACTTGACTCAGTCTTAGTTTTTATTTTGAGTACGACAACCCTGGATAGAGCGGAAAATTCTTAGTTAATTTTTTAACCTCACCGCGAATTTCTTCGAGTTTAGCATCATCTGCGTGGTTTATAATTGCCTGATCAATCCAGTCTGCGATCTGTTCCATTTCTGCCTCCTTCATTCCACGAGTGGTAAGGGCAGGGGTACCGAGTCTGATTCCAGATGGATCAAGCGGTTTTCGCGTGTCGTCTGGAATCATATTTTTATTCACGGTAATGCCGGCTTTATCGAGCGCAACTTCGGCTTCGTGACCACTAACGCCTTTTGGCGTCACGTCGATAAGTAAAAGATGATTATCAGTGCCGTTAAACATTAATTTAAATCCACGTTCACGTAAAATTCGTTCCAATACTTTAGCGTTTGCTTTGATTTGTTTGGCGTACACTTTGAATTCCGGTTGAAGCGCTTCTTTAAACGCTACCGCCTTTGCAGCGATTACGTTTTCGTGGGGCCCACCTTGTAAACCTGGAAAAACGGCTTTATCCACGGCCTTTGCGTGTTTGAGTTTACACATGATCATACCACCACGCGGTCCACGAAGTGTTTTGTGTGTGGTGGTAGTGACAATATCGAAAATTTGCACTGGGTTATTCATTTCACCAGCTGCAATAAGTCCGGCAATGTGGGCGATATCAGCCATAGTCATCGCACCAACTTCATCCGCGATTTCCTGCACGCGCGCAAAATCAATTTCACGTGAGTAGGCGGAGTAGCCAACCAAAATCAATTTTGGTTTATGTTGAAGCGCCATTTCCCGTAAATTTTCAAGATCAAGCAAACCTTCAGCGTTTGTTTTGTAGCGAATGAAATTGTAAATTTTTGAAGATTGGGTTACGGGATGTCCGTGAGTTAAATGCCCACCGTGCGACAAATCCATACCTAAAACTGTGTCCCCAGGATTGAGCAGTGCCTCGTAAGCAGCAATATTGGCTGGTGCTCCCGAAAGTGGTTGAACATTGACGTGCTCAGCACCAAAAATATCCTTTGCTCGCGCAATTGCCAGCGCCTCAATAGTATCTATATGTTCACAACCACCGTAATAGCGCTTACCCGGGTAGCCCTCAGCATATTTGTTAGTTGCTACAGAACCGAGTGCTTCAAGTACTGCGCTTGAGACAAAGTTTTCACTTGGAATCATTTCAAGCCCCTCACGTTGTCTATTCAGTTCTTTTTCAAGAGCTATTGCTACAGTTTCGTCGTATTCGTGAAGGGTCATAATATTTTCATTATAATTTGTGTTTGCTAATAAACTAGGTTTAGTTTATCACTGCACTGTATTATTAATAACAGCATTTTATCCTCTATCCCAAAAATAGCAAAGTCTGTTAAAATACACCCACTATGATAAATGCAAAAAATGTTCATATTATTGGGATTGGCGGTATCGGTACCTCGGCTGTTGCAAAATGGTGGCAGGATCAGGGGGCGAAAGTTTCAGGCTCTGATATGCACACATCGAAAATTATTGATGATTTAGATAAACGGGGGATCGAGGTTAAAATCGGGCATTTTGTGGATAACGTTCCACGTGATTGTGATCTAGCTATTTATAGCGGTGCAGTTCCTACTACAAATGTTGAGCGTCAGATGGTGGCAGAACTGGGTGTTTTAGAACTGAGTTACTCTGAATTTTTAGGGCAACTCGCGAAAACAAAAAAGACAATTGCGGTTTCGGGTACAAACGGTAAGAGTACAACCACTGCTATGATTGCTACGATTTTGATTGAAGCTGGTTACGACCCCACGGTAATTTTAGGCACTAAAGTGCCAGGTTGGCCAGAAGAAAATTTACGAATCGGAAAAGGTGATTGGTTTGTGGTCGAGGCTTGTGAGCACATGGCTAATATGCTCAATATAAAACCAGACACCGCGGTCATTACAAATATTGAGGAAGATCATTTGGATTATTATCGAGACATCAACCATATTCGAGAAACTTTTCAAACTTGGGTTGACTGTAAGGAGACTTGTTCTCAGATGGTGATTAACCGCGATGATCCCGAGTCTCAGAAATTAAATATAAAATATGAATCTAAATTTGGTGTTGATGATCGTAGGGTAGGGGCAGATAAGCAAATTTTTGATGTCGCTGGGGTTGAGGTTGAACTACAAATTCCAGGAAAATTTAACGCTGAAAATGCTGCTGCTGCTTTTACGGCTAGTCATTTAGTAGGTGTGAGGGACGAGATTGCACAAAAGGCACTTGCGGAGTTTAAGGGAACTTGGCGTCGATTTGAGCATGTTGGCGTTTGGCATGAAGCTGATATTTACTCTGACTACGCGCACCACCCGTCGGCAGTTGACGGTTCACTCCGCGCTTTTCGAGAGTTTTTTCCGGATCGACGTTTGGTAGTGGTGTTTGAACCGCACCAACATTCAAGAACTCACGAATTATTTAGCGAGTTTGTGGAGAGTTTTGACGAAGCAGATTTGGTTATTATTTCCGAAATTTACGAAGTTGAAGGTAGAACAGAGGAAAAGTTTGAGTCTTCAGTAGATATGGTACAAAAAGTTAGTGAACGAAATAAGTTCGAGGCAGTTCTGTACGCTAAAGATCGAACCGAGGCTGAGTCGCATCTTCGAGATATTGTGCAGCCAAATGATGTAGTTGTCGTTATGGGTGCTGGGCCGATTGATAACCTGGCGCGGAAGTTAGCAGGGCAGGAACTTTAGGTTAGAGTTCGAGACAAAAATTGGCAAGATGTTTAGAGTTAGTGATATAATTTAAGTATAATTATTAATCGAGGAGCGGAGGTATCCAATATATTTTCGATGCTCGCTCGCTCTCATCTCATATGGAACTTATAGAAATAACAGGGACTCATATTGAGTTAACGGATCCTATTAAAAAATACGTGGAGGAGAAATTGGGGCCGGTGGCGAAGATTTGTGAAAAGTTTGAACCTTGCGATGTTCAGGTTGAGGTTGGTAAGACTAAGCCAAATCAGGCTAAGGGTGATATTTATCGGGCAGAATTCAATCTTTCTATTCCCGGGACTAAGTTACGGGCTGAAGCTATTATGGATGACCTTTACGCTGCGATCGATAAAGGTACAGATGAACTGCGCAGGCAGGTAAAGGATTATAAAGAAAAACTTCAAGACGCTGATCGGGTGAGTATGGAAACAACTATACTTGAACACGAAGAAGTTTTAGATGATTACGAAGACGAAGATTTGGTTAACGAAGACTAATAAAATAGACAGGATTGTTCTGATCCGTACCCCAAAAAGTGAACACTTTCGTGTCCACTTTTTGGGGTACGGATCAGTTCCTGTCTATTTTATTAAAAAAAGCCCGCGATGTTCGCGGGGAGAAGAGGTGTCCAACCTGGCACCTTAGAAGTTTGGTTTGTAGCGACTACTTAGCCGCGAGTTGTTCTTGCGGTACCAGGTTTGCGCAAACCTGACGACTGAAATTGGTGAGGTCAGCGACTTCCAGGTTACGTCGTTCTGGAACGTGCTTGAAGGTGAACTCACTCCCGCTTTCGTGTTCTTCACACACCTGTTGAAGCCACGCCCAGGCAGTGTCCTCTTTTTTGGCGTGAAATAAGTAGACAACGGTGTTGCCTGCAAAGCGAGCGGTACTTTCGCCAACCTCAAGATCCTGAACGCCGTAGAAGTTCAGTTCAGCGGTTGAAGCTACAACAACCCCCGAACTGACAGTACGGCTTTTGGGCCCTTTTTCAACTAGACGGTAAACGCCTAGATAGATGGTTATATCAAGCAACATTTTTAATCAGCCTCCAAGGAACAGTGACCAACTATACACAGGAAAAAGGCCTGTGTCAGGGTAATATTATTCACATTGCTTGATTTTTAAACTTATCTAAGGCACAATGCGCGCATAAAATATCTAAATATTTGAGTGTGGCTAATAAGTTTTTAACAACCATTTTTGGTGATCCAAATAAGAAGATTCTAGCTGACCTGGCGATTAATGCGGAGAAAATGAATACTTTTGAATCTGCGATTGAAAAACTGTCCGACGAAGAACTTAAAAATAAGACCAGTGAGTTCAAAGGAAAACTGGCAGGTGGAGCGACGCTCGACGATATTTTGCACGAGGCTTTTGCTGTTGTGCGGGAAACCGCTAAGCGCACGCTTGGCCAAAGACATTATGATGTTCAGATGCAGGGGGGTATTGCAATGCACCAGGGAAAGATTGCAGAAATGCGCACTGGAGAGGGTAAAACTCTAACCTCGACTTTACCGGTTTATCTAAACGCACTTGCAGGTAAGGGTGTACACGTAATTACCGTTAACGATTACCTTGCAAAGCGTGACGCGGTTTGGATGGGGCAGATTTTTGCGTATCACGGCTTAACGGTTGGGGTTATTCAACACGAAAGTGGTTATCTTTACGACGAACACTTTACCGCTGAAACTGAAGCCGACGAAAAACGAGATGAAACCGGATCTTTTCAGATTCAGATGGATTTTTTACGACCGGCAAGTCGTAAGGATGCTTATAACGCCGACGTGACTTACGGAACAAATAATCAATTCGGTTTTGATTATTTGCGCGACAATATGGCAACTTCAGAAGAAGGTATTGTACAGCGCGAACTTAACTTTGCAATTATCGACGAAATTGACTCAATATTGATTGACGAAGCCAGAACTCCGCTCATTATTTCAGCACCAGCAGAGGAGTCGGCAGATCTTTATTTTAAGTTCGATGGGATTATTAAAGATTTAAAGGAGAACGACGATTTTAACATTGATGAAAAAATGCGGGTGGCAACTTTTACCGACGCTGGACTCACAAAAGTCGAAAAACGTTTAGGTGTTGATAACCTTTACTCTGGTTCTGGTTTTGAACTTATTCATCACGCAGAACAGGCGCTTAAGGCACACGCAATTTTCAGTATCGACAAGGACTATGTGGTGGTTAATGGCGAGGTTAAGATTGTTGACGAATTCACTGGTCGAATTATGGAGGGGCGTCGATATTCTGATGGTCTGCACCAGGCGATCGAGGCAAAGGAAGGGGTGGAAATAAAACGCGAAAGCAAAACTTTGGCCACTATTACTTTTCAAAACTTTTTTAGAATGTACAAAAAACTGTCTGGAATGACAGGAACAGCTGCAACTGAGGAGGAAGAGTTTAGTACTATTTACGGGCTCGATGTTGTAGTTGTACCAACTAATAAACCAATCGCTCGAGTTGATAAATCTGATTTGATTTACAAAACTGAGAAGGGTAAATTCTTGGCAGTGATTAGGGATGTAAAAGAGCGAGTGGAAAAAGGGCAACCAGTCTTGATCGGAACTTCAAGTATTGAAAAGAATGAACTTTTCGACACTTTACTTACTCAGGCAGGCATTCCTCACGAGATGCTAAACGCGAAAAATCACGAACGTGAGGCGCAGATTGTGGCTCAGGCAGGTAAAGCCGGAGCTGTTACGGTGGCAACCAATATGGCTGGTCGTGGAGTTGACATTGTGCTTGGCGGAAACCCAGTTAATAAGGACGAGCAGAATCGAATTAAAGAGCTTGGTGGACTTTATGTGATTGGAACTGAACGGCATGAATCAAGACGAATCGATAATCAGCTTCGAGGTCGAGCTGGGCGACAAGGAGATCCTGGAGAAACTCGATTTTATGTTTCTACCGACGACGATCTAATGCGTGTGTTTTCTTCAGATCGCGTACGTTCGGTGATGGATGCATTGAAGATCGATGAAGAAACACCAATCGAAAGTAAGATGATTACAAAGAGTCTTGAAAAAGCACAGGAACGGGTGGAAGGACATCATTTTGATGCCCGAAAACGCGTGCTTGAGTACGATGATGTTTTGAACAAGCATCGAACAGCAATCTACAACCGTCGACGAGAAGTTTTGACGGATAAAGAGTTCGATGTTTCTAAGGACTTAACCGAAATGGTCGAGTCAGAGGTGGAACGGGTTGTGCTCTTCCACACTGGTGAGTCAGAAGCGGTTGATGTACCAGTTGAATTCAACGAAGAAGGGGTAGCAAAAAAAGGTGATTGGGATCCAAACGAAATTGTGGAAGTTTTCAATACGATTGTGCCACTCAATACTGTACTCGCGTCAACGATTAAAAATGAGTTAAAGGAAATTTCAAAAGACAAAGAGGTGTTAGCTGAGCAAAGAACGGTGGTTATCGAAGGTGTAATGAATCTAGTGAAGGCAAAAATTGCGGAGATTAAAGAGCAATTTGAGACACCAGAGCAGTTTAGCCAGGTTGGTAGAACAGTGCTACTTCGAACAATCGACAACTCGTGGGTTTCGCATCTTGAAACGATGACTTATCTGAGACGGTCAATTGGTTTGCAGGGTTATGGTCAACGCGATCCATTAGTTGAGTACAAGCGTGAAGCTTTTGGGATTTATAACGCAATGCAGGATTCTGTGGAGCGGGAAGTGGTTTACAATATCTTCAAGGTTCTAACACAAAGCTTGACTGCGCAAAAACTACTGAAAATGGCACCAAGTATTTTGGAAAATGCCGGCGTCAAATTCTCAGGAGCGCAGAAAACTATGGAGAAAAAATCAGTAGCTGCGATTGCGAAAACTTTACAGCAAGGTGAGCTCGCTAAAACCGGGCGTAATGATGACTGTCCGTGCGGAAGCGGAAAAAAGTTTAAGAAATGTCACGGTGCTGTGTAAATACAAATAACCACCTTCGGGTGGTTATTGTGTATATAGAATTGTAAAATTATATTTTTATTGCTAGTCTTTACTTAAACTCAATTCTAAGAGGTGTATTGTGAAAAATCTGAGGGCTGGTACGCATTACCCGGGTGTCTGTGTGGTCTTTATTTGTCATGATGGTATGGGCCGTGTTTTGCTTCACCGGCGTTCAGCAATGTGTCGCGATGAGCATCATCTTTGGGATTCGGGCGCTGGCCAGCTTGAACTTCATGAGGGCTTCGAAGCAGCTGTTCGCAGAGGGGTGAAAGAGAAATATTGCTGTCAAGCTTTACGAATAGATTACGCAAGTACGGCCAATGTATTGCGTAAACACGAGGGAGTTAGATCACATTGGGTAGCGATCGTCTTCGCTGTTTTGGTGGATCCGACAAAAGTTCGAATTGGCGAGCCAGACAAGATGGACGCGCTCGACTGGTTCTTATCTCAAGCTTTTCCTGAACATCTACACTCGAAGTTTGCTCAGCACTATAATAGTGTAAAACATTTGCTTTGAGCTTCAGTCTGGCCCAATTAAAGACCGGGCTGTTTTTTTAAAATCTGTTTGTGTTATAATTTTCTAAACTGATCAATAGTTGTTGGTTTAATTGTGGGTAACAATAAATATGAAATACGAAGTAGATGAGAAAATTGAAACCGCTGGTGATCGCGCTTTAAAACGTGAAAAAAAACAGCGGATTTATTACACAAAAATTGCGGGGATACTTTCTTTTGTAGCGGTAGTGCTATTTATAGTTTTTTCATTTTTTTTGTATAGAAGGATTCCGATTGGAGGCTCGGGTGTTGAAATTAATGTTGTTGATTTGAATGAATTTAAAGCTCACTTAGATATTTCGAGTGATCCGGTTGTGGTAGACATTAGACAGAAATACGAATTTGAAGCCTCACACTTACCACAAGCTGTTTGGGGTGAAAAAAATAGGTGCTTAGAATATGGCGTTGAAACCTGTTCGCATAAAGCATGTACAGAAAAACAGGAATACTTCTTCTATTCAGATCATGGCGAGGAGTACAATGAAGTGCAAAATGCGATCAAAGAAACCAGGTCTCGAGGTTGCTGGACTGCGGTTTGGCTACTTGATGGTGGTTTCAAGGACTGGCAAAAGGCTGGTTACGATGTTGTAAAATAATTTGCCTAAAATTAAAACATAAAATATATCGTAAGTTTATTCTAAAAAAAATATTGCCCCAAAGTTTCCTAGTGGGGCAATTGGTCGTTGCAGAAAAAATATTTACCGCAACCGGGGTCCAAACTGCAAGATCGTTGTTTTGTATGTAAGACTCTGGCATACAATAAAATCTTTAGCGACCGAGTAGCGCTCAAACCCGAAGGTCGAACTATTCAAAATGTAACCACCGTAAGGACTATTCCAAAATTTTAGCTCATGCTAATGTTGATGACTGGCAACTAGTGAAGATCTGTGGTTTTACAGGTATTAGAACCAGCTACTTCACGCACAGCTTCAAGCTCTGCTTCCAGCCGTTTAATTGTGTTTTCAGCTGAAAATAATTGATCCTGAAGATCAATGTTATCCCGACTGAGATTGCTCACGACTTGTTTGCTGTACTTATTAGCACAGCCCCCTTCTTGAACAAGGGTGACTGTCAGTAAACAGAACAAAGCCAATTTTGACAGGTAGTGCATCTAGCCTCCGATATAGTGACAGCTCTTTAAGTAAAGAGTTGAATACTTTAGCGATATTAGTTGACTTAGTCAATATAGATGATTTTTTTTAAAAAAAGTACCGCCGAGAAATTAATCTTGGCGGTTCTAGATCTCCGGCCTTTGGCTCAGGGGCCAGGTGGCAAGTTGCAGGTCACCTTCCCGTCTCTGATTGAGGCAGAGATGGGAAGTGCTCGCTTCGCGAGCTTCGACCAGTCGCCGCAGGCGATCACGCTGCGGGTTTGGTCGGCGGAGAGCTCGAAGCTTTGCTTCTGAGCTTCAGCCTCGAGCTTGGCGCTCTTCAGTTCCTCCGCGAGATCGCTGAGGTTCTCGGCCGAAAGTACCAACGCTTCGCGTTGCTTTTCGACCTCTGCCCGCAGGTCATGGGTGATCATCTCCTCGTTCTTCAGGCGAAGTGCGAGGTCAGCGTTGTCGCTCGCAAGCGACCGAATGGCCTGTCGCTTGTGCCCACACCCAGTGGTGAGGGCAAGGATAACCAGCCCAAACAGGCTGGTTTTCACGATTTGGTTCATATTACCTCCATTGTTAGTTCTCGAGATTCAAGAACGGTAAAACTTAGCAATTTACATAGATTTTGTCAAGGGTTAGCTAAAAAGGAGAGTGGTTTATGGGAGCTATATAAATTTGGCTTTGGGGCTATGAGTGCGAAGTGCGCGGAGCTATTCTGATTTAGTGATCGTACTTCGGCCAAGGCCTGGGTTGCGGTTTGGTTTGGTTTGGTTTGGTTTGGTTTGATTGGTGTGTTTAATTATTTTTTATCTAAGACTGAGTTGCAGATGCGACTCAGTCGCATCTGCAACTCAGTCTTAGTTTGTGTTCTGTGTTTGATGAGACTGCTCATGTTAGATAACTTCACCAAATCGTCATTCTGAGCCTGGCGTGAACTACGGCAAAGAATTTAACCAAACCGTCATTCTGAGGTGAACGTGGATCACACCGAAGAATCTCAGTGCTGGATTACTAAGCAAACGTCGGTTTAACTAAGGGCGAAGGAGATCCTTCAGCGTAATCTGGCGCTCGCTTCAGGATGACGGTTTGAGTGTGGGGCAACTTATTAAAATACAATAAACAAACCACGTCATTCTGAGGTGAACGGTGGATCACACCGAAGAATCTCAGTGTTGAATTATTTGGCTAACTTTTAAAGCTAACATTATTTTTCTTATGCAAATTTTTCTCAAAAAAAAATTTATGATATACTGCGTCCATTATTTACAATTATTCTATGGGAAAATTAGAAGAGGTATATAGCAGACTACAAAAAAATAAAAAAGAACGTCAAGAGATTACTAAGATGTTTAAAAACGATCTGAGTAATAGCGAACGTTATAAAGAGATTTTGGAAGAAATGAAAGTTCTTCGCGACGAAAAGAAGGCTATTGAAACAGAAGTAAAGGCCGACTACGGAGACGAGATGGACAAGCTAGATGGTCTCAAGATTGAAATCGATACTGATCAGGAGCTTCTTGGAGATATTGCGCTTAGTATGTATGTTAAGGAACAGGTTGTAGAGATTATCGATGAGCACGATGTTGCTTGGTATCCACAGTTCAAAGTGGCTTTCAAAAAAGAATAATTAAAAAATCGTGGTTTTTGGCCACGATTTTTGTTTTAGTGAAGATTTAGGTTTGACAGTTTGAAATTGAAATGTAGAATAGCCTCAGTCCTTTATATCAGATAGGAGAAGTCATGACGACATCATTTAAGAAGTGGCGCATGCGTTTCGAATATGCCATGCAACCGGAGGTGTTTGAGGAGGGTGTCCTTGAGGAGATGCTCGACTTGTTACTTACTGGTGAGCGGAAGAAGGATCCTGAAGCTGTACGCTTCATGATGAAGCTCACTCATCCTCAGGAGAGTGAAGCATTAAGGATGTACGCTCTTGATCTCCTCATTAGGGCGATGTTCTATCGCGAACTTCCTGACCCAACGGATCAGAATTCACTCCAGCCATACACCTTTCAAATTGTGGCGGAGAAGGATGTGTATTTTGTGCGAGACTTAATGGAGTGCTTTAGGAGTAATGTCCTTGTAGCGCCGAATGATTTGCAGGAACGCATTTACCTGTTCATCAAGCTGATCGAGAATGTACAAAACGGTGAGGATAGTACCTCGCAGTTCTTTGAACTGGCACTCCGCTATGAGTGGGAAGGTCGACTTCTCAAGAATGTTGCGCCCACCATAGAGCACATTAAAGTGCTCGCGCAAATCGCATGTCCGCAAGTTGACCCTTACGCGGGCACGAGCTATGTGAGCTACCAACCGTTAGTGGATGCATGGAACATTCATTTGAACAACGCTGTTCTGAACTTTGAACATCGTTCATTCGCTGCCTCGTTAGCACTTAAGCTGAGTGTTGCTTACCGAAGAACATCTCGTTCTTTTTCGAGCACACCCGGTCAACTGGCCGGTCGATAACCTAGTTAGGCAGTTCGACCTGTTTAGTGCGTAATCCCGCCAAAAGGGCGGGTTTTTTCTTTCCTTGCCTTTTTTTTCTAATTAATCTAAAATAAGGCCAATTTGAAAAATACTTATGAAACAGAAGAAAAGAAACTCACGAAGAGGCTTACACGGAACAGTTTCGGCGATAATTCTCATATTTATTCTTACAGCTTCAGCTGCTTTTCCAGCAACCTGGAATAAGGTGGCGGATGCGTCATTTATCCCTGCGATGCCAAACAATGGCTTTAATCTAGGGCTAGATCTACAAGGAGGTGTGCACTTGGTTTATGAAGCTAATATGGATGCAATTCCTGAGGCAGATAGAGTAGCTGCACTTAGCGGTGTTCGCGATGTTATTGAAAGACGAGTAAACGCTTTCGGAATTTCAGAGCCGATTGTGCAAACAAATATTTCAGGCGGAAATTACCGAGTAATTATCGAGCTTGCTGGTGTTTTTGATAAAACTGCGGCAATTAAGCTTATTGGAGAAACTCCAATACTCGAGTTCAAGCTTCCGATCAAGGACATTAATTTAGAGCCGACAGAAGAACAACAGACTGAAATTGATATCGCGCAGGAAACTGAGCGTAAAAATGCACTTGAGGTTTTGGATAGGGCTTTGGCTGGCGAGGATTTTGGTAATCTTGTTTCAGAATACTCGGTTGACAAAACAACAAAAGAAGCGGGTGGTTACGTTGGGTTTATCGACGAAACTGATCCTAAATATGACGGACTAGCAAAAGAAATTTCAGCTAAACGTTATAAAACTGGGACCATAATTAATGGGCTGTATGAAGCTACGAGCTCAATGCACATTGTAAAGTACATCAGCACAGAACGGGTAGATAACCCTCACGTTTCACACATTTTGATTTGTCATGATGAGTCAACAGGTTGTGAAAGCGATCGAACAAAAGATGAGGCAAAGGCCTTAATTGATGAAATTGCAAAGGAAGTTACACCGAAAAACTTTGCTACTCTCGCGAAGGAAAAGTCTGAGGATCAATCTACAAAAGATGGCGGTGATCTTGGCGTGGTTAAGAGGGGAACAATGGTGGCACCTTTTGAAGAAGCGGTTTTTGCCCTAAAAAATGGTAAAATTTCAGATGTTGTTGAAACAGATTTTGGTTATCACCTAATTTATAGGTCAAGCAGTGAACGGGTAAATCAGTACGAAATTGCGCAAATTGAAATGCCTTGGACAACAATATCCGACCTACTCGTGATTGATCCATGGGAAAACACGGCGCTTTCTGGAAAAGAAGTAGCTGGTTCTTCAGTGGCTTTTGATCAGCAAACAGGAGCTCCATACGTTGTTTTGGATTTCAACTCAGAAGGAGCGGATCTATTCGCAAAATTGACTGAAGAAAATGTTGATCAGGTTATCGGAATTTTCCTAGATGGTCAGCCAATTTCTACGCCGGTCGTTCAACAAGCAATTTACGGCGGTCAGGCTTCAATTACTGGAGGGTTTAGTATTGAAGAAGCCAAAGCGCTTTCACAGCGACTAAACGCCGGAGCCTTGCCAGTACCAATCGAGCTAATCAATCAACAATCTATTGGACCAACTCTTGGTGCGATTTCACTGCATAACAGTATTAACGCCGCGATTGTTGGGTTTGCTGTAGTTGCACTCTTTATGATTCTCTACTACAGACTAAGCGGATTTGTATCTGTACTCGCGCTCTTTGTTTACCTTGCAGTTAACCTTGCACTCTACAAATGGTTTGGTGTTACGATTACTCTTGCTGGTATTGCGGGATTTATACTGTCGCTTGGTATGGCGGTTGACGCAAACGTTCTAATTTTCGAACGTTTGAAAGAAGAACTTCACGCTGGACGCGACCTGCCAACTGCTATTGATGAAGGTTTCAGACGAGCTTGGACATCTATTCGTGACGGAAACATTACAACTTTAATCGCAGCTGGAGTTTTGTTCTCAATGAGTACAAGTTTCATTAAAGGGTTTGCACTAACCTTGGCAATGGGAGTTATTGTTTCAATGATTACTGCGATTTTGGTAACTCGCGTTTTCCTAAAATGGATTAGCGCGTACGGAATCTTTAAGAAAAAGTGGCTCTATAACGGACCTCGATCAAATTAATTGATGTAGCAGTAGCCCTTTGTGGTGGTCTGTTAAAGATAGAATATGAATCATACAAAATTAAATGTTATCGGACTTTCAAAAGTCTGGCTCGGTTTTTCAGCAATTTTGATGCTGGTTTCAATTGTGAGTGTGGCCGTTTTCGGGCTCAATCTTGGAATTGATTTTACCGGCGGAAGTCTGATTGAAGTTCAGTCCGATAATCGTCCGGCTTCACTTGAGGTAACTTCTAAGCTTTCAGAATTCGGTTTCAGTACTTTAGTTCAAGAAAGTGATGATGATAAGCTTATCATTAGATTAGGTCAGATAAACACTGACGAGCACGAACAGATTCTTGGTATTTTAAACGAGAATTACGGTCAAATGGAAGAACTTCAGTTTGAGTTCGTGGGGCCAGTGATTGGTGAAGAACTTAAGAAAAAATCAGCTGGAGCGATTGTGCTACTTCTTGCACTAATTGTTCTCTATGTTGCCTGGACCTTTAGAAAGGTGTCAAAGCCAATTGCAAGTTGGAAATATGGTCTCTTAACTATCATCGCAGCTCTGCACGATATTATTTTGCCAATTGGTATTTTTGCGGTGCTTGGAAAGCTCTATGGCTATCAGGTAGACACAGCTTTCGTGGCTGCATTACTCACAATTCTTGGATACTCGATTAACGACACGATTGTGGTGTTTGACCGAACACGTGAAAACCTAATTTCAAATAGACATAGCGATGCTTCCTTTGGTGATATTGTGAACAAAAGCGTTCAGCAGAGTTTTGCAAGATCGATTAACACCTCCCTTACTACACTCTTGGTTTTGCTGGCGATTTTCTTCTTCGGCGGAGAAACCACAAAACCATTTGTACTAGCCTTAATTGTTGGAATAGTCTCAGGTGCGTATTCATCAATTTTCGTTGCTAGTCCGCTCTTAGTTATTTGGAACAAAATGACTAAATAAACAATCAAAAATGATTCACAAGGCGCTCACATTATTGTGAGCGTTTTGTGTTATAATTTAGAGTGACTAAAACATCACATGAATATCGTACAAGCGATTATAATTTTCATTAATCAACCTTTTTACGAAATTGCTCCGACAATGCTTTATATTATCGGGCCTTTTATAGTTATTGGTGTGCTTTTTACAGGTTTCACGGAAATCTGGAAAGACTATAAACAAGGTGAGTATTTTGACAAACTTAAGTGGTGTCTGCTTTCAATTTCTGTACCTCAGGACGCTATTAACACGCCGATGGGAATGGAAAACTTTTTTAATAATTTGGCGGGTAGTAAGTCGGCAATTACCTGGAAAGAGAAGTGGCTTCAGGGAAAATTCCAAGCGTTCTTTTCGTTTGAAATTTTTTCAGACGGCGGACGAGTGACTTTTTATATGCGGTGCACGGATAAATATCGTGATTTAGTAGAGGCGGCACTTTACGCGCAGTATCCAGAAGCGCAAATTTTAGAAGTTGATGATTATACTAGTGATCTACCAAGAGATTTTCCAAACGAGGAATACGATTTATTTGGTAGTGAATTAACCCTCAGAAAACCTTCACACTTTCCTTTGCGAACCTACGAAATGTTTGAGCATCAGGGTGAAAAGGATATGCGCTTTAAGGACCCGCTTCTGCCAATGCTCGAATCTATGGGAAAAATGCGCCCAGGAGAAAAATATATGGTGCAGTTTGTAATAATGTCACCAGACGAACAAGACTGGCGTAAGGGTGGGGAGGATTACATAAAAAAAATGTACGGTAAAGATGAGGCTAAAAAACCTGGAATTGTAGACGAAGCTGTTGGTTGGATTCCTGGAGAAATATATAATCAGGTTACGGGTTTTGAAGGTGGAAACGACGCAAGATCAAAAGATGATTTCTTAATGTTTAAAATTACACCTGTTGAAAAAGATTTGATTGATGCGGTAAATAAAAAAATCTCAAAACTTGGCTGGATGGTGAAAATCCGCTTTGTTTATATCGCAAAAAAAGAGGTTTTTAGAAAGGGAACAATAGCGTCAATGACTAAAGGAATTTTCCATCAATACGGTTATTTAGGTTGGAATACGCTCGGATTTAGTGGGCCAAACACAACTAAGGACGACTACCCCTGGCAGGCTTGGGATATGCCAAGAAAGCAAAGATTAATTGTAAGTAGATATGCCGACAGATCGCTCAGCACAGGTTCCTCACCGATTCACCTAAACTCAGAGGAGCTAGCAACACTGTTTCACTTTCCTGCAGCAGATGCGCGAACCCCAGTTCTTACAACTATGGGCGCACGCCGAGCTGAGGCGCCGGTTGAACTTGGTTTGCAGGGTGTGGGTGTGCCGGATATGCTTAATATGGAGCGTAAATCGCACACCGTGCAACCAGTTGTCGACACTACGCCACAACCAATGTCGGTACCGCACTTAACTTCACCAACTGGCGCTATTGATCGAGCCGAGACTATTTTAGCGCCACAAACTTCACCAGACGAACAGGTTTTACTCGACGTGCACCTGCCAAAGGTTGGTATGCCGGCACCACTACCACCAGGACTCGACATTAGTGACACCTTTATAAACGACACGGAAGTGCCAAATAACCTCCCACTATAAATATGGTAATGCGTTACGAGCATGATCACGAAAATGATACTATCTATTTTGGTTCGGTTAACTTCCGAAATCTAAATAGAAAATTTGGAATAAAAACCGATGATCGACGTCGGCACACTTACGTTATTGGAAAAACCGGAATGGGAAAGACCACGCTTCTTGAGAATATGATTCTCTCCGACATTTACGCGGGTCATGGCTGCGCTTATATTGATCCGCATGGCGATACAGCGGAAAAACTTTTGGAATACATTCCTTCTTGGCGTATAAACGACGTTGTTTATTTCAATCCCTCAGATATGGACTATCCGGTTGGTTTCAATATTTTAGAATCAGTCGACGACAACATGAAACATTTGGTAGCAGCGGGACTAATGGGAGTGTTTAAAAAAATCTGGGAAGGTGTTTGGAGTGCGCGAATGGAGTACATCATGAACAACACAATTTTGGCTCTACTCGACACACCAGGGACAACACTACTTGGGATTAACCGAATGCTCTCGGATAAAGACTACCGAAACACCATCATTGCGAACGTTCAGGACCCGATTGTAAAGCAGTTCTGGATTCAGGAGTTTGGTAATTATCAAGACAAATTTGCCTCTGAAGCCGTGGCGCCTATTCAAAACAAAGTAGGGCAGTTCTTGAGTGCCTCAATTATTCGAAATATTGTGGCGCAGTCAAAGTCGACGGTGAATTTTAGAGAAGTGATGGATGATCAGCGAATTTTTATTGTAAACCTTTCAAAAGGACGAATTGGAGAGGATGCTTCTCGTTTGCTCGGCGGAATGCTAATCACCAAAATTCAGATGACGGCTATGGAGCGAGTTGATATGCCAGAGGCCGACAGACAGGATTTTTATATGTACGTGGATGAGTTCCAGAACTTCGCTGTGGAGTCTTTTGCGTCAATTTTGTCTGAGGCGCGAAAGTACCGTTTGAACCTGATTATGGCGCACCAATATATCGCTCAGCTCACTGAGGAGGTTCGGGATGCGGTATTTGGAAACGTTGGAACAATGATCGCCTTTAGAGTTGGTTCGCCTGACGCGGTGTTTATGGAAAGCGAATTTATGCCCCGCTTTACACCGGAAGATCTTATAAACCTACCAAAGTACGGTATTTACTTAAAGTTAATGATTGACGGCGTTACTTCAATGCCATTTTCAGCCTCAACACTGGCACCGATAGCTCAAAATACTGGTAGCAAAGATAAGGTAATTGAACAGTCGCGTCAGCGCTTTTCTGGAAACAGAGCCGAAATTGAGGCTAATGTGGCAAGATGGAGTGGTTTTGGTGATGACGTGAATATTGAAGAAAAGATGAAAGAGGTTTCGCAGGCCAAAAAACAGGCGAAAAAAGAAAAGTACGCTCACGACTACGACTGCACAAGGTGCAAGAATCAATTTAAGTTACCGGTAGAATTAGACAGAAATAGACCAATTTACTGCGAGGACTGTAAACCAATTATCGAAGCTGAGCGGAATAACAAAAAAAATAGCAGTGGCGGAAACACTAAAAAATCAGGTGGAGATCAGCGAAAGAAAAAATCGGATAACAATGGTGATTTGAGAAAAAATAAATCAGAAAAAGAAAATCAACAGTTAGTGGTACTTAAACCATCAGATGGAGCAATAGTTCAAAAAAACATCGGTACAGAAACTGTCTCACTGACTGTACTTAACGCACCGGCTGAAGAAAAAAAAGATAATTTTTTTGACAGAACACCTGAAGTGGTAGAGATACAAACACCAGAGAAGCCTACGGGTGAAATTTCTGACGCACCTCGTGTTGTTCCTTCTCGAAAAGATTTAGCAACAAGAATTGTTGCTATGGGGGAGGATGCGCCAAAAATTGGCGATGTTGTTCAGGCGAAAAAACATATATCAGTTCCCGACGTTAAAAAGCTTCAGGCTGAATCAGGAGCGAGTTCTGCTTCAACCACAGGAGAAAAAAAACGAAAGCGTCGAAAACGAAACCGAAGCGTCGGGGGTGATTTAAGAAAAAATCGTAATACTGGTGCAGACGAAACTACGGGATCGAGCCAAGGTCAAGCTTCGAAACCTGCGACCAGCACAACTGACAGTTTTCCAGTAATGAGCGCCAAAAATAAAGACAATAAAATTCAACCAGACGAGATAATTAATTTTGAGGATTAATATGGAAACGCTAACGCTCACAACCGAGGATGGTGCAAAAATTTCGGGTGTTTTTTACCCGGCCTCTGGTGAGCGTTATGCGCTTTTATTACACATGATGCCAGCTACAAAAGAGAGCTGGCTTTCGTTTATTGATGGTTTGAATGCGCTTGGTATAAATGCCTTGGCAATCGATCTGCGTGGTCATGGCGAAAGCAGTGGTGGACCTTCGGGGTATCTTGAGTTTACGGACACTCAGCATCAGAGCACGGTGTTTGATGTTCGAAGTGCCTGGTTTTATCTTGCTAGCAAAGGGGCGTTAGCGGATAGAACTGTGGTAGTTGGTGCTTCAATTGGCGCGAATCTTGCGATTGAGCACTTAGCAGAGCACGAAACAATAAAGGCGTGCGTGGCCTTATCGCCAGGTCTAAACTATCATGGTATTCAGGCCGATATTAATATCGTTCACCTAGCGGAAGACCAAAGAGTGTTGCTGGTGGCAAGCGATGAGGACGAATATTCAGCTAAGTCCATTGACCAACTTCATCAATTAAGTCCGGCAAATACTGAAAAAATTGAGGTTAAGGGGCTGGGCCATGGCACAGTAATGTTGCGAAGTAGCTGGCTTTTTGATCAAATTTTAAAGTGGATTGACGACAGAATTTAGTATATTTTTTGAGAAATAGCCAGTATTTGGCTTGATTTAGTTTTTTGGAAGTGTTAACCTCCTTTTTGGGAGGTTTTCATGTGTAATCGTACTTTTTCTAAGACAGCTGACTGGGTTTTGGTGAATGAAGCCAGTTTTGCGCCTCGGTTTCTGAAACTGCTCAGCTTGAGTTCCATTTCGCACATTAAGCGGATTTTGAAAAGCGCACCTCGGGGTGACGACGTTACTTCAAAGGCGAGGCACTTGCTCAAAAAGCACGCTAAGTTTATGAAAGAACGAGAAGTGGAGATTTCAAAGACTATTCTTAATACCAGAAGGCAACACGGTCTGAAGGGTATTGGTGGTTTTGCTGAAATTATGCCGATTGATCGCTTTCAGCACTCGCGAGTTGTCTCGGCAATGGCACTGCTTCTTGCTCTTAAGATTGGCCTCAGTAGTAATGAGGCGCTCGAGGCTTGGGAAGCGGGTCTTAGCCACGATCGCGCGCACCTCGCGTATTCGCACACGGTTGAGGAGTTGATGGTTGAATTGTTCGGCCTTGAGACGCACGAGGAGCGTGGGATCTCGATTATGCTAAACGACCGTCACCTGCAAGCGTACTACTTCAAGAATGGCTTGTCTGTGAATAACGTTCGCCTGGCAATGCTCGAGCGAAGCAAGTTTGTTCTGCAATCTATTGCCGACACTGCGTCCTACGTGGAACACGACGGCCTGCTCCTTAGCGAGCCAATCCCTACGAACTTTTTGTGGAATATCATCGCCTCTGTTGAAGGTGTTTCAAACGGTTGGATTAGCGTGAACGATCTGACCCAGTTTAACGAGGTACTTTGCCTTCGGGCAAAGTTTCATCAGATTTTCTACAGTAGCCTAAGGGGTAGAATCTGCGACGCGGCCGCTACCACAGTTTTCAAGTACGCGCTTGATCGAAAGATTATTACCTCAAACGACATTATGGCCGAAACCGATCAGTTTATTGATTCGAAGTTTTTGGCAATGCGTCGAGGTGAGATTAAGGTTCCAGACTGGATTTGTTCACTGCTCGACATTATGCGCGGTGATCTTCAGCTGCTTGAGGAGTGGAATGCGGAAGCCTTTCAAGACGAAACTTTGTTCAACGAAAGAGTTGCGTATCTTGGGAGCCGCCGGCTCGACTACGTTGCGGTTAAAGTACGCAAGTTCGACAGCAAAACAATCAAGGTGATCGGGCCAAATGGTCACCGAATTGTGTTAAAGGCTAGCGTGCTGTACGGGGAGTTGGATAATACCTACTTCGTCTACTCATTCAAGTCTTAAATTCACAACCCCGGAGAAATCCAGGGTTTTTTATTTTACTATAGCTCCTTCGCTTGGTCCGAAGTTGGGCAAAGTCAACCTTTCAATGCACCACTTTTGAAGATAAGTTGAAGAAGACTTCGTTCGGTGTCTTGTAGCCGAGGATTTTTCTTGGGGTGTTGTTGAGCTTTTCTTGGATGGCATAGATTTGTTGG
>Ga0210044_10001067_pt1 | contig 41648 bp, 27 predicted proteins | sample CryGey13umfilter_2_FD_183959 | JGI IMG/M metagenome (GOLD analysis project Ga0210044, IMG submission 183959) | Groundwater microbial communities from aquifer in Utah, USA - Crystal Geyser 4/9/14 3 um filter (SPAdes) (version 2) | ecosystem: Environmental > Aquatic > Deep subsurface >... | reverse complement strand
GAAGAAAGCGTGGGTCATCAAGTGGAAGATCCCCACCCACCAGGCACCAACGCCGACAGCGAGGAACATGTATCCGAGCTGGGAGACGGTCGAATACGCCAGCACTTTCTTGATGTCGGTCTGGGTGATGGCGATGGTTGCGGCGAACAGCGCGGTAGCGCCACCAATGACCGCCACGACTGCCATGGCCGTCGGACTAAGGATGAAGAGAAAGTGTAGCCTCGCGACGAGGTACACACCGGCGGTGACCATCGTGGCCGCATGGATGAGTGCGGAGACGGGAGTCGGTCCCGCCATGGCGTCAGGGAGCCAAACGTAGAGAGGAATTTGGGCGCTCTTTCCGGTACAGCCGATGAACATCAGGATGCATGCGACCGTGATGAGGCCGAGAAGCTCAGGGGTGAGCCCGCTCGAGACGGCTTTCTGCAGACCAGCGAACTCGAAGGTCCCAAAGGCGAAGAAGAGCGTCAGGATGCCGATCACGAACGCAAAGTCGCCGACCCGGTTGACGATAAAGGCCTTCTTTCCTGCGTCCGCGTTGGCATGGTGCTCATGGTTGAACCCGATCAACAGGTAGGAGCACAGCCCTACCCCCTCCCACCCGACGAACATCACGACGAGGCTGTCCGCAAGAACGAGGATCAGCATCGCAAAGATGAAGAGGTTCAGATACGAGAAGTACCTCGCCTTGCTCTTGTCATGCCTCATGTAGCCGACTGAATACACGTGGATCAGGAAACCGACGCCGAGGATGATGAGGAGCATCACCGCTGAGAGGTTGTCGAGCACGAAGCTCATGGAGACGTCGACCGCACCGAAGCGATGGCTGTTTCGCTTGAGTCGGGCGCGCACGCCTCCAATTCCGCTCTGTGTGGGACTGGAAGCGGAGAGGAAGTCCTGGACGACCTCGAGAGTGAGCCCGTCTTCGGCGATTTGAGCCGCTGCGAGGCCCAGAGCTCGCTTGCCCTGGTCCGGGTCCTGCATCGTGGGCGTATACACTGCAGAGAGGCAATCCCCTGCCTGCAGTTGACAGCTCTCAGCCCAGTCAGGCGAGTCCCCGAAGACGCGACAGCAGCGCTCGTAGCTCTGCGATTCGTAGACCGAGAACTGCTCGGCAGGGATGTAGGCCGCTTCGCCTTCGGTCCAATCGCCCGTGTTGATCCATTCAAAAGCCGTCCAACGCAGCGCCGGGGCTTTGATGGTCTCGTGTTCCTCCTCTCCATGCCCGACAGTCTCGAGCTCCGAGGAGTTCCACATGGTGGAGACGCTGAAGAGCGCCAAGGCGAAAGCCAATCCAACCGTGCCACAGGCGACCAGCCAGACGACCTGCTTGGGCAACCTGTTGCCCAACAGCCCGTTGAATAGCGCCCCGAGCAGAGGCAGCAGGAGGATCAGGCCAAGGATGTAGAAATTGGCGGCCGTAAGGCTTTCCATGGCTCTTGCTTTTTAGGTTCAGTCGGTGAAAGTCCGAGTAAGTTGCCCAGAAACGATGAAAACATCAATGACGAAGAGAGGTTGCGTCGTCGACGTTCACCGAACGTTTATGCCGGAACAGGTTGAGCACGATGGCCAGTCCCACCGCGGCTTCGGCGGCGGCAACCGCCATGACGAAGAGCGCGATGGAATGTCCGTCGAGGTCGCTTCGATATTTGGCGAACGCAATGAACGTGAGGTTCACCGAGTTCAGCATCATCTCGACGCCCATGAAGATCACCAGCGCGTTTCGCCTCACCAGGACCGCGATGGTTCCGATGGAGAAGAGCATCGCGCTCACGATGAGGTAGTAACTGAGGGGGATTTCAGTGCCCATCTCGAGCTTCTCCGTTCGTTTACATCCGCCGTTTGGCGATCACGACCGCACCGAGGATACCAACGAGCAGCAACACGCTGGTGACCTCGAAAGGAAGTAGATAAGTCGTAAAGAATTGGCGACCTACGGCCCGCACCGAGCCGAAGTCGTCCTTGTTATAGAGGGCCGGTTGGCTCATGGCTGCCAAGTGCCGGGGGCCTGATGAGCTGAGGGAGCGGAGAACCTCGCGAACCAGGTCGCGCTCCACCGCGGTGAAGCGTCCACGAGCCTGGCTCTGCAGCGCGATCAGCTTGGACATCACCAAATCGGTTCTACCTGAGCGTCGATTGCCCAGGACCTCAGCAGCATCCCGGCGATAGTCGGCGATGAGCCGCTCGCTGGTCACGACGAAAGTCTTGAAGCCTTCTGCCTCGCGCACTTTCTGGTCGACACGGCGATTGAGCTCGTCGAAACGCTGCTGTGCGACCTTGAAGCGAGCGCCGGGCTCCATCGTCGCGAGCGCACGCAGATCGGCGCCGTGCAGGTTGTTCGAGGGTTGAGTGAGGTTTGCAGGCACGGCGAGCGCGTCGAGCGCCGAGAGCTCTTCAGGGCTGAGGACCGGCTTGGCGGCGACATCGACGAGCTGATCGAGCCGGTTAGCGTAGACAATCTCGACGACCAGGAGCGTCGCCCACTCCTCGCGGGTAGGCTCGGAGCCTGGGATACGGTCGGCGTTGTCACCGCGCCACGCGGCGGGAACGTTGGAAGCGTCGACCACGGCCTCGAGCGAGGCCAGCTGTTCGTCGAGGTTCACCAGCTGGGTGATGGCGTAGGACTTTGCCGACTCCTGAACGGAGCGCTCGACACAGAGGCTGGGGCTAATGGACAGATCGTAACGCGAGACCACACGGCAAGCGTCCTCTTGGGCCTCGGCCGTGCCCATCTGGAGGCGGACCTTCTGCGAGGCCATGACCCGCAGACGGAGCAGCTGCTCAAAATACGCCCCGCGCTCGTTGGCTGAGGTGAAGCTGTACTTCGCAGCCGTGTTTTGCAGAGTCTCGAACGCACCGAAGCGATTGACCGCCGGCTCGTTGAGGTAGCGCTTGTTGGCGCCAACGATGGCCCAGATGAGAACGCACCCCAGCATCAGGACCGCACCGACGCCCATCACCTTGCCGAAGTTCCACTTCGCGTCTCCGAGATCTTTCTCGGAGAGGTTCAGCAACATGATTACGAAGAGGAACAGAACCATGATCGCGCCAGCGTAAACCAAGACCTGGATGACCGCCACGAAGCTGGCGTTCAAAGTCAGGTACAGGCCTGCCAGACAGAAGAAACTCGCGATCAGCGAGATGGCGCTGTGGATGGGGTTGCGCGCGATGAGTACAATCACCGCTGTGCCCAAGAGCCCAGCCGAAAGCATGACAAATGTGACCAGTTCCAAGCTCATCAGAACCGTCCTCGTGAGCAGCTCTTAGCTGCAGCCAGACCTGCGCGATGCAAAGCAAAGCTCTACGCTCGCAGAACTACCATTCGGGGAACCAACACCCACCCCGCTCGACGTGGGCTTCGAACTCGGGCATGAAGTGCCGCAAATACGAGCCGACCGCCATCGACGCGGCGTCGCCGTGAGGGCAGATAGTGTTGCCTGCGATGTTGTCGCAGACATCCTTGAGGAGGGCGAGGTCCTTTGGGGTGCCTGTGCCCGCTTCGATGTTGTCGAGGACTCGCTTGAGCCAGCCGGTGCCTTCTCGACATGGCGTACACTGACCACAACTCTCGATGTGGTAGAACGTCGCCAAAGTCGCCGCCACACGGACCATGCAGGTCTGATCATCCATCAAGATGAGGCCGCCAGTCCCAAAGAGCGAATTGACCTTGCGGAGCGAATCGAAGTCCATCGCGACGTCGATATCCGCCGGCAAGATGCATGGGCAGCTCGAGCCTCCGGGGATGACCCCCTTGAGCTCTCGCCCCTCGCGGATGCCGCGACCGAAATCGTCGCCGTAAATGAGCTCACGCATCGAGATGCCTTGCGGCGCCTCGTACATCCCAGGCCGTGCAGAGTGGCCGGAGATGCCGTAGAGCTTGATCCCGCCATTGCGCTCGCAGCCATCGGCCGCGAAGGCCTCGCCGCCATCGTTTATGATCGTGGGGATACAAGCGATGGTCTCGACGTTGTTGATGATCGTTGGACAGCCGAAGAGGCCGACGACCGCCGGGAAAGGGGGCTTCATGCGGGGTTTGCCAGCCTTGCCCTCGAGGCTCTCGAGCAGAGCAGTCTCCTCCCCACAGATGTACGCACCCGCGCCGGTGTGGACGTAGATTTCGAGGTCATACTTCGTGCCGAAGATCCCCTCGCCCAAGAAGCCCCGGCTGCGGGCCTGTGCGATCGCCTCTTCCACTCGCGCATGGCACTGCCTGAGCTCGCCGCGGATGTAGATGTAGCAAACGTGCGCACCAAGCGTGTAGCAGGCCGTGATGCAGCCTTCGAGCAGGCGATGGGGGTCGAACTCGAGGATGAGTCGGTCCTTGAAAGTTCCCGGCTCACCCTCGTCGGCGTTGATCACGAGGTACTTTGGGGCCTCAGAGTCTTTGGGGAGAAAGCTCCACTTCAGGCCCGTTGGGAACCCGGCACCGCCTCGGCCTCGTAAATTCGATTTCTTGACCTCGTCGATGATCGCGCTCGGCTCCATCGACAAGGACTTCTTCGGGGAGCGATAGCCCCCTTGTTTCGAAATATAGACGTCGATATCCCAAGGCTTTTCGAAGTCTAGACATTTGGTGAACAGCTTCCGCATGCCTTCCTCTGTGGAACCAAAGGGTTCAGCGGCCCTGGTTGGGCTTCTTGGAGTCGCCAAGCAGTGGCTTGAACACTGCGTCGATCGACTCCGGAGTCTTCAAGTTCTCGTGGTAGTCGTCATTGATCTGGAGCATGGGCGCGGTGCCGCAGCTTGCCAGACACTCCACCTCGCTGAGCGTGAATTGCCCATCTTCGGTGGTCTCTCCCAGCCGAATGCCCAGCTTCTGCTCCAATTGATGGACCAGGCGATGAGCACCCATGAGCGCACAGGAGATGCTCGCGCAGACCTGCACATGGTACTTCCCGACGGGACGCTTGTTGTACATGGTGTAGAACGTGCCAACGTTCAACACCTTCGAAGGCGGCAGCTCCAGACGACCCGCCACGTACTCCATCGCACCGACAGACAGATATCCAAAATCGTCTTGTGCGACGAAGAGCGTCGGCAACAAGGCCGCCCGAGTATTCGGGTAGCGTTTCAAGATGGCCTGAAATCGCTCCTCGGCTTGGCTCGAGAATTCCAGTTCCATTGCACCCTTCCGTTCGGGTGTAAGCGGACTTGGCTCCGCGAACACCATTGATCTTGCAAGGACGGGATGGCCCTTCGAAACGAGGGCTGGTGATGAAGAGGGGGATCCCCCAGGTTTGCGTTGCCCAAAGACGCGTGAGCCCCAATTTTGAGCGCTCTTGAGCGAAGTGGAGGCTAGTGTGTCCCCTCTGGGCTGTCAAGCGGACCTGAGCCCAGCGTTGGGGGGTGGAAGGAGTCGAATTCGCACGCTTAGGTTTTCTTCTACTGACCGGAATCTAAAAGGAAATCTTCATGTGTTTCGGGCCGGTACCCGACGCGAGCTGCCAGTGCCAGTTATCGCTCGCCGTCGGGACGAGGGCGGCGCCGACCGCGACCACCGCCACCCCCACCGCTTCCACCGCGTCGGTCACGTGGACCGTCGCCACGCCCCTCTCGAGGGCTGTCGCGCCGCCCCCGCGGCCCATCCGTCCGAGGACGACCGCCCCCCTGGCTGCCACCGCCGCCCTGGCCGCCGGTTGGAGCCCAGTTCGCCCGTGCGTCCAGGCAAGTCGGCCAAACCTCCGCAGCCTGAAGGGTTGCAACGAGCTGCTCTTGGGTCGTGATCTCGTCGCCCATGAGAGTGGCCGCTTTGCCCAGCTCCTTGAGCGAATGCATGGCTCCAGACCCAGCCACGGCTGCGACCCCTAACGAGGTCGCAGCCTCGAGCGCAAGCTCGTTCTCGATCCGCCGGCGCAGAGGATTGAGAGCATCGATGCCCGCCAACCCGCGCAGGCGAAATACGCTGTCGCCGAGGGCGAGGGCCTCGCGCTGGAAGACGTTGCGCGCAATGACCGCGCCGTCTCTAGCGTTCATGAAGTCGATGACCTCCTGGGCCGATGGTGTCCCGAAGGTCGTAAGCTCACGCCAGTCCTCATTGAACAGGAACCCGTCCACTCGGCTCGGGAAGCAGACCAGTAGACCCCCTTCGACTTCGAGCTCTACGCCGAGTCCGACAAAGACCTTCGAGGTCTCGGCCGCAGCGAGGAGCTCCTTTGCGTGGGAGCTGTATTCGCGGTCCGTGATGCAGATGCCGTCGAGAGAACACGCTGCCGCGCCGGCAATCAGCTCCGCTGCGCTGAGTTGACCACCCTCGGTCGCATTGGTGTAGGTGAAAAAATCGATGAGCATGAGCATGACCTCAGAGAGCGCTAGGCGAGCCCGGCCGCAGGGGAGACCAAGGACGTACGACAGGGGGTCTGCGATCGGCAGCCCACCGAGTCGTCGGGGTCTTCCCTGTTGGTTTCGACGGAGAGAGTCTGGAATCCAGGCGAAAACACCCAGTTCCCCTCGCGCCGAGCCCAAAGAGTCGGTGCGAAAGGCGGCAACCTACCACCAACGCGAACTCAAGACCAGCGGGGCGGGAGGGCGAGGTGGGGCTTTGAATCAGGGTGTCACCGCGTAGAACGCGTCGACATCGAAGAACAGATCGTTGGTCAGCGGGAAGCGGATTCCGCTCTCATCATAGAGCCAGACCTCCCGCCCGATGCGGTCGTTACGAGCGCTTCCTCGAATCACCAACCCACCGTCCAGCCCCATGTCGAAGTCCTGGATGTCGATGGAGCAAGCAGGGTAGTCCCACGAGTCCTCTTGAGCGTCGTAGCAGAAGCTTTGACCAAAGTCGTGGTCATAGGGCCCCTCGAGGTACGTCAGCGTTGTAGGATCGAGGTCGGCGGAGAGCGTCACCACGGCGTTGTTGCTGATGTTGAGGTCGCCACAGTCGTTCTTGCCGAGAAAGACGATGTCGTCGTTCGGTGTCCGACGCAGCTTCGGCGCGACGTCCGCAAATTGGTTCACTCCGCGCAGGGTGCAGCCAGCCGGGCTCTTGGGCCCAATGGTGTACGAGCGAGGAGAGCAGATCTTCTTCGGCGTTCCATCGAGCAACGTCGTGGGGTCGATGAGGCAACGGTGAGGTGCGCTGCAGTCGGTGTCTTCCGAGCACGCCGTCCCCAGGTTGCCGTCCGTGAGGGAGAAACGCTGCAAAGTCGACTGGTTGGCGCCGCAGAGCCCGGTCGAGCTCTTGACGCCCGCGTCGTTGGTGTAGAACTGACAAGTGCCTTCGGGGACGTCCGTACAATCGGCGTTGCCGGTGCAGGTGCCGTAGAGCGTGATGCCTTCGACGAGGATCACGGCCGTCTCGCCGTCGGCCGAGACGCTGATGGGGTTGGTCCCTCCGAATGTCGAACCCGCGGCCCGCGGAATCCCAAAGCGGTACATGAAGGTCTCCTCGCCCGTGGCCAGAGAGACCTTCCAGACGCCCAGACTCGAGAGGTCATAGCGATAGACGAGCAAGGAGTCGCCCTGGGTGCCCATGGCGATTCCGCCGCCTTGATAGTTGATGCCGTCCCCAAGCTGAGGCAACAGATATCCCAGGTCCTTGGGCGAGGTCAGCCCACCGCTGAGGTCCATATAGTAGACGCGGTCAACGGAGACGTAGGCCAGTCGGTGCCCAGCGAATTGGATGCTGCTCTGGGGTACGTCGGAGGCGACAAGCTGAAGATCGCTGTCCGCGACACTGGGACCTGCGCCAATAGGGGCTATCCGCAGCTCGCCAGTTCCCGTGTGGAAGACGAAGTAGCTGAGATCCTGGTTCAGGTAGCAGGTTCCGCCGAGGTAGCAATCGATGTTGGTGGTCATCGCCGCCAAGTCTGCTTTTCGCAAGTTCTCGCCATCAGTATAGCTGGCGATATAGAGCGAGACGGGATCGCTGGGAGCCTCCGGGTCGCGATAAGCAAAGGCGACGCGCAGCGGGGCGAAAAGCGGCGGGGGTTCGACGAGCTCCTCGACGAGGTCGGGTGTCGTCTCCTCGATGGGGGTGTCGATCTCTTCGACGACGTCCACCGAGGTCTCGCTCACCGTGTCTGCGGCGGGCTTCTTTCCCCCTCCATCGTCGCAGGCGACGACGAACGTGGCCGCCATCCCCAAGGCAAGCAAAAGTGAGAGTGAACGGGGCGCGCAGTGCATGAAGCGGAGCTCGGGATTCATGGAAATCTCCTGCCGGGAACTCGCAGCCAGGGATGGCTTCAGAGTCGTGTAAGCCCGAAGGGTTGCGCGCAGGATGCACGCAACAACTCGAGGAGCAAACGGTCGCGTCGGAGCCGATGGCCGGGGGACGACAACTGGGCGAAGACTATAGGGAAGGCCGAAAGCCGGGGCAAGCCAACTCTGACCACTCGCCCTTTCCCCCTCAGGCGTCAAAGCGTTGCGAAGCCCCCGCTTTGGCCGCATCGCGAACGGCAAGCGAGCCGCCTTCGTCGTCTCGAATCTGCCTGCTAGACCGGTGAAATTCTTGTTGATAGAGTCCCGCCCGTTCGGCGACAGGTGTCGAACCCTCGGCGACTGGTTGGTGTCTGGCACAAACGCGATCCTGAGTGCCGAGACGCACGGCCGCACAGCGAGAATAGGCGAGCACGTGCAGGGTCAGACGATCCCGCGCAGTGTTTGGCCTCGCGGGTTTCGCGACCACAGTGGCAAACAGTGAGCTTGAAGACGTCGAACTTTTCATCGGTGAGCGAGCGGTGAGGCAGTAACTCCCCACTGCGGTCGCGGCGATTCTCCCATCAGTGAAGTGAAGGAGCAGCACCATGAGTCTGGGGTACGAGGATGAGGTTCAACGGTACGCGGCGCGGATCTTCGAGTCGATGGGACGTCGCCGGCCGTCGATTTTTGCGAAGGACTTTTGGCAAGGCCAAGTCATGGAGTGGTGCATGCGCAACGAGGCGTTCAAGACGGAGATGTTCCGTTTTGTCGACGTCTTTCCGGCACTCAACGACCCCTCGCACATCGCCCGTCACCTTCAAGAGTACTTTTGCCGCCCGGGTCAGGACTTCCCCAAGACCTTCCAATGGGGTCTCAACGCGGTCAGCCCCACCAGCAAAGTCGCCAAGATCGCGGCTGGCCAAATCGAGAAGAACATTCGTTCGATGGCCTATCGCTTCATCGCCGGGGCCGACGCCGCGGATGCGCTGCCCAAGCTCACCGAGATGCGCGAGCAAGGCATCGGCTTCACCGTCGATCTGCTCGGCGAGGCCTGCGTGAGCGAGCAAGAGGCCGAGGCCTACACCCAGCAGTATGTCGACCTCGTCAAATCCCTCACTGAGACCACCGCGGCTTGGAAGGTCGACGCCACGATGGAGGGCGGCGACTTCCCGCGGGTCAACGTCTCCGTGAAGCCCTCGGCGCTCTACAGCCAATTCGATCCCCTCGACTTCCAAGGCGCCCTCGAGGTCTTCGGCGAGCGCCTCAGCAGGATCCTGCACGCCGCCAAGGCACACGGAGCGCTCGTCAACCTCGACGCCGAGAGCTACCACACCAAGGCTCTGACGCTCGAGCTCTTCAAGCGCATCATGGAGCAGCCGGAATTCGCAGACGGGCCGCAGGTCGGCATCGTCATTCAGGCCTACCTGAAGGACTCCGAGAACGACACCAAGGAGCTGCTCAAGTGGGCCAAAAAAGCCAAGCGGCGGGTGGCCGTGCGCCTCGTCAAGGGCGCCTATTGGGACTACGAGGTCCTGCTCTCGCAACAGCGCGCCTGGCCGATCCCCGTCTATACCGACAAGCGTCTCAGCGATGAGAATTTCGAAAACCTGACCGCCATGCTGCTGGAGAACACCAAGCTGGTGATCCCCAATATCGCCACCCACAACGTCCGCTCATTGGCCCACACCATGGCGGTCGCCCAAAAGCGAAAGTTGACCCGCGACGACTTCGAGTTCCAGATGCTCTTCGGCATGGGCGAGCCCCTCAAACATGCGGTCCTCAAGCTGGGCTACCGCTTGCGGGACTACGTGCCCATCGGCGACTTGGTCCCCGGCATGGGCTACCTCGTTCGCCGGCTGCTCGAAAACACCTCCAACGAGTCCTGGCTGCGCCAAGGCTTCGCCGACGACCAGAGCGTCGCAGAGTTGCTGGCCGATCCGCGGGTGCGCACGACGCCACCCAGGACCAAGCTCTCCGATCCGCTCAAGGGCGCGCCGACCGTCCCAGGCGTGAAGCCGTTCTTCAACGAGCCCCTGGCCGACTTCGCCCACGAGCGCATCCGCAGCCTTTTCGCGGACGGCCTTCAGACTGCCAAGAAACACTGGCTCGGAAAACACCGCAAGCTCATGATCGGCGGCGAGGCCATCGACACGGCGGAGCACCTCCAGAGCACCAACCCGGCGAATCCCTCCGAGATCATCGGCACCACAGCCAGCGCCACTGCCGAACACGTGGAGCTGGCGATCGCCGCCGCGAAAGCGGCGTATCCGGCCTGGCGGGACACGCCGCCGCTGCGTCGGGCGCAGGTCCTCTTCGACGCCGCTGCCGAGCTGCGAAAGAACCGTTGGGAGCTCTCGGCGCTGCAGTGCTACGAGGTGGGCAAGCAATGGAGCGAGGCCGACGGCGACGTCTGCGAGGCCATCGACTTCCTCGAGTATTATGGCCGCGAGATGATTCGCCTCGCGACGCCACAACGCCTGGGGCAGCTGCCTGGTGAGTTGAGCCACCTGTCCTACGAAGGCCGCGGGGTCGCGGCGGTCATCGCGCCCTGGAATTTCCCTCTGGCCATCATGACCGGCATGGCCTCGGCGGCGCTGGTGACCGGCAACTGTGTCATCATGAAGCCTGCGGGGCAGAGCCCCCTCATCGCCGCCGGCTTCTACGACGCCTTCGAAAAGGCCGGACTGCCCAAGGGGGTCCTGAGCTTCTTGCCCGGCCGCGGCTCGGTCGTTGGGGCGGCGCTCACCAACCACATCGACATCTCCTTGATTGCTTTCACGGGCAGCATGGAGGTCGGGCTCGACATCTACAAGAACGCCGCCATCACCCGCGACGGACAGCTCTACGTCAAGCGCGTCATCTGCGAGCTCGGCGGGAAAAACGCCATCATCGTGGACTCCGACGCCGACCTCGACGAAGCCGTACAGGGCGTCGTCAAGAGCGCGTTCGCCTACCAGGGGCAGAAATGCTCGGCCTGCAGTCGAGCCATCGTCTTGGAAGAGCAGTACGACACCTTCGTTGCACGTCTGACCGAGGCGGTTCGCTCCTTGGCGGTCGGCCCCGCCCACCTGCCGCACAACAAGGTCGGTCCGGTCATCGACGCCGCGGCACAGCGCAACATTCTGGCGCTCATCGAGCAAGGCAAGGCCGAAGGGGCCCGAGTCGCGGTGCAAGGCGCCATTCCGAACGACGGCGGTTGTTACGTTCCGCCGACCGTCTTCGTCGACGTGGACCCCAACTCGACCATCGCCCAGACCGAGATCTTCGGCCCCGTCGTGGCGGTGATCAAGGCCAGGGACTTCGACCACGCCCTCGAGATCGCCAACGGCACGCAATACGCCCTGACCGGCGGCATCTTTACGCGCAGCCCCGCCCACATCGAGCGCGCCCGCAACGAGTTCCGCGTCGGCAACCTCTACATCAACCGCAACATCACGGGCGCCCTGGTTTGGCGCAATCCCTTCGGCGGCTCGAAGCGCTCCGGCGTCGGCTCGAAGGCGGGCGGCCCCGACTATCTGCAACAGTTCATGGACCCACGGGCCATCTGCGAGAACACCATGCGCCGCGGATTTGCGCCGACCGAAGACGAGTGACGCAAGCCCTCGGAATAAGCGATAGTGGGTCTTCCCTTTCGTGGGCACCCACTCGGGTTCTTGGCAGACGGTGTCCGGCGCGGCCGAACCCTGCGCGGGTCAACGTTCTCGCTCTGCGGCACAGCACGGACTCGAGAGGCCTACAGGTCGACGGTCACCAAAAGAAATCTCTTGCGGGCCGTTGACCGCTAGGCAAGTCCACGTGGCCGGCCGCTGAGAGAACTCGCAGCCAGGGATGGCTCAGAGTCGTGTAAACCCAAAGGGTTGCGCGCAGGATGCGCGCAACAACTCTTGATGGGCTGACAATTGATTAAGAAGCTCTTCAGCCTCAAGGTCCTCGCCGTCGTCGTGCTGCTCCTCGTCGGCGCAGCGATCGGCGCGTACTTCGGGGGGTTGGCCTACGCGCGCTCGCGTATCCAAGACGAGCTCGACGCCAAGGCCGCAGCCTACGGTTGGACCTTGCAGATCGCGCAGATCGACGTGAACTGGAGCGGCGACATCGTTCTCGATGGGCTTGTCGCCACTGGCCCCTTGGGCGGACGTGTGGCCATCAAACGGCTGCAAACCCAGCTCTCGCCGCAGCAGTTTCTCGACGGTGTGCGCAGGCCCGAGGCCCTCGACCTCTACGACGTCGAGGTCTTTCTCTCGCGTGCCGACGTGGAAGACGTGGCCCGACGCCGGCGCGAACGCGCCAGCGACGCCGCCGGCGAAGGCGGCCCAACGCCGCGCGTCCGCCTGCATGGGGGCAGCGTCGCGCTGGCGACCGAGACCGACCTGGGCGTCGTGCGCCTGAGCGACCTCGAGGGCGAGCTCTTCCGCGAAGAGACCCTCTGGACCACCACTGGGCGCGGGATTCTCGAGCTCGACGAGCCCTATCCCGTCGCGTTCTCCCTCGATGCCAAGCCGAGCGCCCGTTGGGGACACGCGCAGCTCAACTTCGCCGTCCCAGTGGAGGTCCACCACGAGCTGGGGGACGCCAGCGTGGCGCGCCTCGACGTCTCTGGCAGCCCCGAAGCCGTCGCCGGCTCGGTGTTCGGGCTGACATTGACTCCCAAGACCCGCTTCGGAGTCAGCCGCCTAGCCATCGAGGAGGTCGACTTTTCCATTGCGAAACAGGTCGGCGAGAAGAGCCCTGGGACCTGGGAGATCGCTTCGCTTCGCGCGAATCGACCCGAGGCGCGTATTCGCCTCGACGAGCTGCTCGTCGGCCCCATTGGGCGGCGCTACCCTGTGTTGCTCGACGTCGCCAACCTGATCGGCGCGCGCTTCTTCGACGCTCCTCCCATCACGTTGGAGAAGGCGCCCCCACCGCCCAAAGAGAAGACCCCGGCGCCAACTGCGCCCAAAGAGTCCAACCTCAAGAGCCTGCTGGCTCATCTCCCTGGTGTCCTCGTCGAGTCTGGGGTGGTCGTCGTCGAGATGTGGGGCCGCGAGGTGAAGCTCGATGGCATCGACTTCGACACGACCTCGATGCAGTCAGGAGACGGGACGAAATACGCCTTCGGTGTGGGCCTGCGAGGAGCCAGGGCCGAGCTGGTCGTCGAGATGGCCAGCGACAGTGAATGGCCCGCGGGCTCGGTCTCCATCACGGCGTTGGCGGCCAAGGACGTCTTCGGACTGCTTGGCCTCAAGCCCCCGGCGCAGCTCGAAGGCGCCCTGGACTTCGACCTGGCCATCACGCGCTCGGCCCGCGGAACCCTGGCGGTCAGCGGCGGCGTCGCGCTGCACGAAGTGGGCTTCTTCCACCCGAAGATCTCCGAGCGGCCGCTCTCGGGCTTCAACGCCGAGCTCGACTTCTCGCTGGACTACGACCACGCCGCCGAACACCTCGTCGTCGACCGTCTCGAGGTCGGCATCGGACCGCTGAAAGCCAACGCCACCATCGACGTGAAGAAGGTGCGCAGCGCGCCCTTCATTCACTTCGAGCTCGACGCCAAGAACTTGCAGTGCAACCTCATCCCCGCGGCCATCCCCGCCGGGCTGCTGTCGACCATCGACAATTTGCGCTTCAACGACGGGACTATGAGCCCGCACCTCGTTGGCGACCTGCCGTGGACCGACCCCCTCAAGTTCAACATGAAGGCGGATGGGATCCCTGGCGACTGCGAAATCTTGAGCGTCGGCCCCCACGACGTCGACGCGACGTTGACGCCTGAGTACACCCACACCTATCTCGAGTACACGAGCTTGGCCCAAGGGGTCACGGTCGGCCCAGGCTCAGGCGATTACATCACCCTCGACGAGCTCCCCGGCTACGTGCCCGCCGCCATGTACCTCACCGAGGACCGCCGCTTCTACGACCACGGCGGCCTGCGCATCGGCCTCATCAATCGCGCGATTCGCCTCAACATCAAAGAGCGACGCTACGTCTACGGAGGCAGCACCATCAGCCAGCAGCTGGTCAAGAACCTCTTCCTGACCCGCAACAAGACCCTCGCCCGCAAGCTCGAAGAGGTGCTGATCGTCTGGCGACTCGAGACCGTCGTGCCCAAAGACCGCATCCTCGAACTCTACGTCAACTGCATCGAGTTCGGGCCCGACGTCTACGGCGTCGTGCAGGCTGCCCGCTTCTACTTCGACAAGCGCGCCCAAGACCTCGAGCCCCTCGAGGCCGCCTTCTTGGCCTCACTCAAAGTCGCGCCGGTGCGCGGCGGCAAGTTCTACGTGCGCGGCTTCCCCAAAGGCGGCCGCTGGTGGAACAAGCGCCAAAAATACATCTTGGTCGCCCTCGCCCAGAACGGCTACCTCTCGCCCGCCGAGGTGCTCGCCAGCTACCCGTGGATTCCCACCTTCGTCTATCCCCGAGAAGGAGCCGACGACTTCCGGACTCGCTGGTTGGAACGCCACCGCAACGATTTCACTCTGCGCGGTGACGACTGATGAACCGTTTCGGGAGAGTGTGCAGAGAACGCTAAGCGGTTTCTTGTGTGCCGGCGACGCCAAGAGTTCTCTGTGGTCTCTGCTGCCTTGGCTTGCTCAGCGTCTAGGTTCGACCTTTGCGGGCTGCCTTCGGACTTTCTCACGCGCTGGACGACCCGCGACATCGGTCTGTTTTTACTTTGCGGTCGATCGGTTCGGGCCGTAACCTCGCGAAGATCACCTGTTTGTTTTCGGGGGCCGAGAACGGCCTCACCGCAAGGTACGGAGCTCTGTAGGGAATTCATGAACATCAACGCGTCCATCATCGACCAGCGACTTGGTGGGGTTCAAGACGAGATTCGTGGCAGAGCCGTTGATGACCTGAACATCAAGGACCCTGAGCGGCAGAAGTCCCTTGCTTTTGTCTATCTGTGCGTGAAGACGATGCTCGATCTCGAGCCCGACGTCGCGTTCGATTGCCTGACTGAGGGGGGGGGCGACTTCGGGGTCGACGCGATGCACTTGACTGAGGAGGTCGATGGCGAGTTCGCGGTGACCCTCTTTCAAGGAAAGTACAAGAAGCAGCTGGACGGCACCTCGAATTTCCCGGGGAGTGGGCTCGAAAGCCTGGTCAACGCGATCCGCCACATTTTCAACCCCAACTCGGCGCTCGGCCCGGTCAACGAGCGGTTGATGGCGCAGGTCGAGGCGGCCCGGTCGCTGATTCGCGATGGCGTCATTCCCAACGTGCGGGCAATCGCCTGCAACAACGGTCTGAAGTGGGCCGACGATGGCCAATCGTCCATCGACCGCGCTGGGTTTGGCGCTCAGGTGACGTGGGAATATGTCAACCACGACGTGCTCGTGCGCATGTTGCAGCGCACCAAGTCGGTCAAAGCGACCCTGCGCCTGACAGGCCAGGCGATCGTTGAGGACATGGACTTCAGTCGGGTGTTCATCGGCCGTATCCCCGTCGCCGAAATTGCCCAACTCATACAGACACACGGTGACCAGTTGCTGGAACGAAACATTCGACGCTACCTGGGTTTGCATGGCAATCGAGTCAACGAGGGCATTCGCGCAACCTTGACCTCAAACACCCCATCGAACTTCTACTTCTTCAACAACGGGCTCACGCTGGTCTGCAGCGACTTCTCCTTCAACGCGCTTCAAAGCAGCGACTACCAAGTCAAAGTGAAGGACCTGCAGGTCGTCAACGGCGGCCAGACCTGTATGACGATCGTCAAAACCGACGAAGAGCTGCGCAAGCTCGGGAAGACGCTTCCAGACGACGCCTCTGTGCTGGTGCGGCTCTACAAGCTGCCAGAGGACAATGAGGATTTGGTTCTTCAGATCACGCACGCGACGAACAGTCAGAACCCTGTGGACCTCAAAGACCTTCGCTCCAACGATGAGAGGCAGCGGCAGCTCGAAGCGAGCATCGACGCCCTGGGGTACACCTACCGGCGAAAACGGGCCGACGCATCGACGAAGCCAACCGACATCACCTCTGGCACGGCCGCCGAGGCGATCCTCGCCGTCTGGCGCCGGGCCCCGCACCAAGCCAAGTTCTTCTCCCGCGAGCACTTCGGAAAACTCTACAAGACCATCTTCTCCGACGAGCTCAACGGGGCTCAAACCGTCGTGGCGGTTCTGCTCTTTCGCATCACAGAGAATCACCGTCGGCGCCCCACGCCGAGCGATCCTCAGTTCGTCCGCTACGCCTCGTGTTTCGCCGCGATGCAGATGGGACGTCGCCTCTTGGTCGACCTCGGGAAGCGAGAGTTCAGCGGCTTGGACCACCGTAACTTCGCGCAGGCCAAAGGACTCATCGAGCGGGAGGGTGAGGCCTACTTCAACCTGGCGGTCGGCGACATTCAGGCAGCGCTTGCGCGTTTGTACGGTGGCCGCGACGTGTCGCTGCAACAGCTCGCCGCGACCTTCCGACGGGGTGACCTGATCGAGGAACTCGACGCGGGTTGCGAGGGATAGCCGTCGCGCGCACCTCGGATCAGAGGTGGCTCGTCCTGCCTGAGTACGAAGATGCCTCGTCGGCGTCAAAAAACAGGCCAAAAGTGCCTAATTCTCCTCTCGAGTGGTCTCGATCTACCGAATTTGGTAGATCGAGACCGATTTTTGGAGTCCGAGACCAACGCTCAGTCGAGCGGGACTGTCTCGGAGTCTCGTTCGACCCTTCGAGAGTCTCGTTCTCCTCTCGAAGGGTCGAACGAGACTCCTGAGCAGTCTAACGACACTCTCAAAGGGTCGAACGAGACGGACTCGGAGTCGCGGTGAACTCTCGAAGGGTCTCGTTCGACCTACTCAGAGTCTGAGTACGACGCTCACAGGCTCTCGAAGGACGAGAAGTTGGCGGCGTCGAAGATGAAGACCTGGTTGCTCCCGCCGTCCGGGACGAAGACATACTTGCGGCTCAGGGTCGGCACGACCACGACGTCGCCTGGAAGAGGACCGGTCTGCAGGCGCAAGCCCACATAGCCGCTGGTCACAGAGAACTCGATCCCTACGCCCCGCTCCGCTGGCAGCGAACCCGTGGGGATCGTCGTCTTGAAGAGGGCGTTCTCGAACTTCTCGTCAAACGCGAAGCGTCCCCCGCCCAAGGGGCCCGCGGCATCGGAGCAGACGCCGCCGCGGCTGCTCCGACCCAACAGACTGCCGGTCTCCGTGCCCGACGCGACAAACTGCTTCGAGGCGCGCACCGTGAAGCGAGTGCCCCACGGGTAGCAGCTTCGATTGGGCAGCTGAGAAGAGGTCGTCGGGTCGTCCAGAGGTTGCAGATAGAGCGCGTCCGCGCGCACCTGCGCGACCTCAAACTCCCGAGTCTTGTCCCGCAGCTCACCGCAATCCAGGCCCTTCTGACTCGAAGGCGAATCCTCGACGATCACGTGGTCACCTGCGACCACGCCCAGGCTGCAGAAGTTGCCGCCGAAGCGCAGCTCGCCGCCGGCCGCGTCGAAGAGCCCGTCGCTGCGTTCAGCGTTGGGCAGAATCCCCTCGTAGATGAGCTGCCAGGTCTCCGGCACATAGAGCTCGTCGACCGGGACGGAGGTCGGCTTGCCGTCGTCCCCCGTGGTGAGCAGCGCGCCCGCGTCGGTGACGAACACGCTGGGCCTGGCCCGCAGCTCGATCGTCGGGAGCGACGACTCGTCGCAGAAGATGTTGAGGCAACGCCGGCTGACGACGCTGGCGACCGAGTCTCGGTTGTCGCCCACTTTCAAGGTGGGGAGCTCGACCGTGTCGGTGACCGTTTGGTTCTCGAAGCGTTGGAAGGTCTGCGAGACCGAGCCCACGTCTAGGGTTCCTGCCGTAGTTGCTGCGTAGAACACGGCCTCATCTCGTTTGATCGTCACGCCGCCACCAGCGTCGACGATCGTCGAGCTGCGGATGTCCGCGGCGACGGCTTTGGGCATGGCGTTGACACGAATTCCAGGGCCGGTCGAGAAGGGATTGCGCGCCCCAGCGTCGACCACCTGGCTGGTGGCGAGGTCGATCACGATCACCTGCCACTCCGTCGAGTCGACGACATAGAGCGACCCGCCGGGGTCGACGGCCATCGGACCGAGCCCAGAGCGCTCCACGTTCTTCTCGGTCATCCCCGAGGCGCCGTAGCAGCCGTCGTCGGCCAGGTCGATGGCGCCGTCGCCGTCGTTGTCGACGCCGTCGTTGCAGAAGCCGCGCGCCGCTCCCTCGGAGTCGTCCGAGAGGTCGGAGCAGCCCGAATCCTCGAGGTCGACGAGGCCGTCCCCGTCGTTGTCCAGTCCATCACCGCAGGAGTTCGTGGCGCCCTCGGTGTCGTCGCTGAACGAGTCGCAACCCGAATCCTCGGGGAAATCGATGGCGCCATCTTGGTCGTTGTCGACGCCGTCGTCGCAGGCCGGGAGCAAAGACGAGCCGTCCTCGCTGCCATCCGAGCTGTCCAGACAGTCGGCGTCTCGGTTGTCGACGAGGCCGTCGCCGTCGTTGTCGATGCCGTCCACGCATTGAGGCAGCTGCAACTCCTGCTGCCCGTCCTCCTCACCGCCGTCGTTCGTGCTCGTGCAACCCGGGTCGAACGCGTCCGCGAAGCCGTCCCCATCGTTGTCGATGCCATCGTTGCACGCTCCACGGGTCAAAACCCCGACGCCGTCTACACTTTCGGCGCCGCCGCGCAGGTAGCACTGCGGATCCTCGCCGTCGATGAACCCATCCCCGTCGTTGTCCAGTCCATCGGAGCAGCCGTAGCCGCCAGGCAGGCGCTCGACCTCGCAAGGAGGCATTTCACCGCTCTGTAGACACGTCTCCTGAGAGGATTCGGGGACGAGGACGGAGAGGTAGAGCTTATCGGTGTAGGACACGAAGACGCGCTCGTTCGTCGGGAGGCTCAACGCGGCCTTCGGTTGCCCTTCGACAAGAAAACTCGCGCTGACCTCGAAGGCGATCTGGGTCTCATCGAGGGCGCAGAGGTTTTCGTCGTACTGGTTGGAACCGGCGCCGCAGTCGAAGGCGAGCGCTCGGATTTCGACCAACCCGGACGGATAAAAGAGCCAGAACGCATCGCCCACTGGGGTGAGCTTCACCGGAGGTTCGGGAGTCGGAACCCGCAAGACCTCGCGTCTCTTGGCGACTTCCACCACAGAGATGTCGCTCGAGAGGGTATTGACCGTAAGGACGAACGCGCCGTCGGAGGTCGCCGCGGCGTCTCGAGGGCGCTCGCCGATGGGCACGCCGGTCAAGCCGGGGACACCCAAGCGGGTATCCGACAGCTTGGCGCCTGCGGTGCCGATCGAGACGTAGGAGAGCGAAGCCGTCTCCTCGTTGGTCACGAACGCCTGAGCGACGATCCGGTCAGGATCTGGGCAGTCGCTAAAGCGGTGCCACGACCCGTCGATGACGCAGTTGGGCGCGTAGAGGAAGGTGGCGGGGCTGCGCAAGCTGACCACGCTGCCCGTCGGGTCCTCGCTGCAGGCGAGTCCACACAGGAGCATGAGCAAGGCTGCGGCGAGCAGGCGGCTTGGACGCAAAGGCAACAGAGGACATCTCCAGCTCATTGCAACCCCCCGATGACGTGGGTCTCGACGGGGTGCAAGGGGTCGGAGAGGTCCAGGACTGAGACCGAATGCTCGGCGAAATTGCTCACGTAGGCCTGCTGCCGTTTGGTCTGGTCGACCAGGATGTCGAAGGGGCCCTCGCCCACCTCTACTCGCCCGACGATGGCGGGAATCGCGGGATCGACGATGGCCACCGCGTCGTCACTGAAGGAGGTGATGTAGAGGAGGTCTTTCTCACCCGTCGACACCCAGGCCATTCGGTTGGGCCCTTGGGGCATGTCGAGCATGTCGATGATATGGTTCACCGTTCCGCTGACCGCGTCGTTGTCGCCCTCGGAGGTGTCGAACACGAGGAGTGAGTTGGGGGACTGGTTGGTGAGATACAGACGGTCCTTGTCCTGGCTGAAGAGCAAAGAGCGACCTTGGTGCGAGGAGAAGGGAGTCGGCACCTGAAGGATCGCATCCAGGTAGATGCCTAAGACCTGGGCGTCGGCTCCGATGGCTGGTCGGAAGGCCACGAGGCTGGAGGCGACGCGGCCGGTGACGAAGAAACGCTCGCCGGACTGCAACGCGATGTCACTGGGGCCGTCGACCAGCGTCGCGCTGGCGATGCTAAAGGCAGGTTTCTCGGTTCCTGTCGTGTCTCCGACCGTCGCGACCGACACCAACCCATCGCGCAGATGGGCGATGGCGAGCAGGTCGAAGTCTTGCTCGATCAGCCGAGGTCGGCCGTCGTTGTCCAAGAGCGGCCGCCCATTGGCGTCGAGCAGGGCCTGAGTGCGGTGACCCCTTGAGTACGCCAGACCCGTGGGCTCACTGGGCACGGCGAACTTGCATTTGCCGAGGTCGACGCTGTTCGGAGCCAGTGGGCAGCTCAGCCGACGACCGTCTTCGGAGAGGTCGAACCAAGTGACACTCGAGTCCCCGCGAACCGTCACATAGCCGCGGCTCGCGTCGTGGTTCAGGCGAACCGTGGTCGCGAAGCTGCCCATGGTCCGGGTCTGCTCGGGGAGCACGGTCAGGCTCTCGAGATCGATGACGCTCAGAGTCCCGCCGTCCTGCGGCCGATACTTCAGGTCGAAGTTCGCGTTGACCACATACAGCGTGTCGCCCGAAGGATGCAGAGCCATCCCGACGGGATACTCCAGATTGTCGAGATCCGGGGGATCGCCCGGGAAATCCGTGGCGCAAGAAGCCCACAAGAGGGCGCTCAACACCACGGCGGTGGCGCGCGCCGAGAGGGACACAACGTTCATTTGGGCTCCGCAGGAAGGGTCAAGGCCGCATGCGCAGCGGCTAGGCGCGCGATGGGCACTCTGAAGGGTGAGCAGCTGACGTAGTCGAGGCCCAAGGATTGACAGAACCGAACGCTCGCTGGCTCGCCTCCGTGCTCTCCACAGATGCCGATCTTGAGCTTCGCGTTTTGCGCGCGCCCTTTCTCGACCCCCATCCTCATCAACACACCCAGTCCGTCTTGATCGATGCTCACGAAGGGGTCTTGCTCGTAGATCCCCTGATCGAGGTAGACCCGCATGAACGAAGCCGCGTCATCTCTCGAGATGCCGAAGGTCGTCTGAGTCAGGTCGTTGGTTCCAAAGCTGAAGAAGTCCGCGTGCTCCGCGATGCGATCCGCCACGCAGCACGCGCGCGGAAGCTCTATCATCGTACCCACCAGGAAGTCGAGCGAGGTTGTGGCCGTTTCCAACACTTCGTGGGCGACCTTGAGCACCAACGCCCGCAACCGGCGCAGCTCTTCCGGGTGTCCGACCAACGGGATCATGACCTCGGGCTTTACTTGTCCAGGATGCTCGGCGTTCACCGCCACGGCCGCGCGGAAGATCGCCCGGGTCTGCATCTCGTAGATGGCCGGGAAGGATATCCCCAAGCGGCAGCCTCGATGGCCGAGCATCGGGTTGGTCTCGTGCAGGGACTCCGCAGCGAGCTCGATGTCGGCCTTCGTGATGCCGGTCAGCTTCACCAGCAGCTCGACGTCGGAGGCGTGCTGCGGCAAGAACTCGTGCAGCGGCGGGTCGAGCAGCCGAATGGTCACTGGGAGTCCGAGCATCGCCGTGAAGATCCCCTCGAAGTCGGCTTGCTGCATGGGCTCCAAGGACCCCAGCGCGGTGGCTCGCTCTTCGTCAGTCCGAGCCAGAATCAGCCGACGCATCGAGGTGATGCGATCCCCCTCGAAGAACATGTGCTCGGTCCGACACAGACCGACGCCCTCCGCCCCCAGCCGCCGAGCGCGTTTGGCGTCGCGTGGGTTGTCGGCGTTGGCGCGCACACCGAGGGTGCGGAACGTGTCGGCCCAGGTCATCAGGCGAGCGAACTCGCCGCTGGTGTTGGCCTCGATCTGCGCGACGCGACCTAGAATCACTTCCCCGGTGCTGCCATCGAGCGTGAGCACGTCGCGGTCGGTGAGGGTGTGGCCGCTGACGGCCATGGTCCGCGCGTGTTCGTCGATCCGCACCGCTCCACAGCCCGCGACGCAGCAGCGGCCCATGCCTCGGGCGACCACGGCGGCGTGGCTGGTCATCCCTCCTCGAGCCGTGAGGATGCCGCGCGCGGCGCTCATCCCCTTGATGTCCTCGGGGCTGGTCTCGACGCGCACCAAGATGACGTCTTCGCCACGAGCCGCGGCGTCCTCAGCGTCTACAGCGTTGAACACGATGCGCCCACTCACGGCGCCAGGGCTCGCCGGCAGTCCAGTCGCGAGGACGGTCTTGGCGGCGCTGGGATCCAGGGTCGGGTGCAGCAACTGGTCCAAGCTGATGGGCTCCACCCGCAACACCGCCTCTCTCTTGTCGATGAGCCCCTCGTCGACCATCTCCACCGCGACGCGCACCGCCGCCACCGCGGTCCGCTTGCCGCGCCGGGTCTGCAGCATCCAGACGTGGCCTCGCTCGATGGTAAACTCGATGTCCTGCATGTCGCGGTAGTGCAGCTCCAAGTTTTTTTGGATTTCGAGCAGCTGCGCGAAGGCCTCGGGCATCGTCGATTCCAGCGATTCGCCGTCGAGTCCGTCGCCCGTGTTCGTCAGCGACATCGGCGTTCGTATACCAGCCACCACGTCTTCACCTTGGGCGTTGGGCAGGTACTCGCCGTAAAACTCCTTGGCGCCAGTCGACGGGTTGCGGGTGAATGCAACGCCGGTCGCGCAGTCGGCGCCCATGTTCCCGAAGACCATCGCCTGTACCGTCACGGCGGTACCCATGTTCGCCGGGATGTTGTTCAGCTGGCGGTAGTACTTGGCGCGCGGGTTGTTCCAGCTCGCGAAGACGGCCTCCACCGCACCCCAGAGTTGGAGCAGCGGGTCCTGAGGAAAGGCTTGGCCGCTGTGCTGTCGAACACACTCATGGTAGCGACGCACCACACTCTTGAGCGCATCGACATCCAGCTCGTTGTCCTGCCAGACGCCGACCTCCAACTTCACGTTCTCCAGGTGGTGCTCGAACTCGGCGATATCGACGCCCAGCACGACGTTGCTATACATCTGGATGAAGCGCCGATAGGTGTCGTAGGCAAAGCGCGGGTTCTGGCTCTTGGCGGCGATGGCCTCGACCGTTTGATCGTTGAGCCCGAGGTTGAGGACCGTGTCCATCATCCCTGGCATGCTCATGGGTGAACCGGAACGCACAGAGACCAACAACGGGTCCTCGCTGCCGCCCAGCTTCTTCCCGACCGCCTCCTCGAGCTTTGACAGCGAAACGCCCACCTCGGCTTTGAGCGACTCCGAGATCGTGTTGCCCAACTCGAAATAGAGCCGACAAGCCGCCGTGGAGATCGTGAAACCCGGTGGGACGGGGATCCCCAAGGCGGTCATCTCCGCCAAGCCCGCTCCCTTGCCCCCGAGCACGGCAGCCATGCTTCCATCGCCGTCCGCGACACCGCCGCCAAAGGAAAATACTTGCTTGTCGATGGTCATGGGATCCTCCAACGAAGGGGTGACGTCAGGCACGAACGCACAGCTCTCGCGCCGCCAATTAGATTTCTTGCCTCGCTTACCACGACCGATTTTCGTTTCATTCCCAATCACTTGCGGTGCGAAAATCGGTCGTCCGCTCGGCAATTCCAATGGCAACAGGCCCACACACGTGTCTTCTTTACTTCGTGCGGGGGCCTTTGGGTTCGGTCCGTCGAGCCAGGAGCGCACCGACGACCTCGAATCACCGCTGCTTTATAGGGGCTTCCCGTGCAAGAAACTACTAACGAGTCGGCGAACGCTGTGAAGAAAGGCCATCCACATCGCGGTGCCAGACAACGGTGTCATTGCTCATTTAGAGACGACGAACGTCAGCGAAGCTGTTGAACAACTCCAGGACATCCCGCAACAAACAGTGCCGATTCACCCGCACGCGTTCGTCGGGGTCGTTCACGAGCACGTCCTCGAAGAACTGATCGACGGGGGGACGCAACGACACGAGGGCAGCCAAAGCCGCCGCGAAGCCTCGCCGCCCGAGCTCCTCCGACAGAAGGCTCCTCGCCGCCGCCGTCCGCTCGAAGAGCACCGTCTCGGCATCGCCCAAGAGCTCGACGTTCACCTTGATGGACGCCGCAGGCGGCGTCTCGCCCAAGATGTTCGCCACGCGCTTGAACGTCACCGCGATGGGCTCGAACTCGGCCGTCGCACGGATCCCACTCAGGGCCTCGATGCGCTGTTGAATCGCTGGCAGATCCTCGAGCTTCGAGCCAATCGCCAAGACCGCATCGACCACATCGAGCTTGTGCTCGGTGGCGGCGAGGTGTCGCAGTCGCGTGAGCACGAAATCCAGCGCCTTCGCCGAGACCTCGGCCGGCTCACCCAGCTTCGAGGCTGTTCCCAGCTGGGTCGCGCTGGCGACGACTTCCGCCACCGCGACGTCGAACAGCTCCTTGAGGGAGAAGCGCAGGTCCCGCTCCAAGGCGATCCGGATCACCCCCAACGCCGCGCGACGCAGCGCGAAGGGGTCCGCAGCACCGCTGGGCATGCGGCCCAGCGCGAACAGTGAGGCGATGCTGTCCACGCGGTCGGCGATGGACACCAACGCCCCGAGCACAGTCTGCGGCAACTCGTCCTGAGCGCCCTTTGGTGCATAGTGCTCGCCTACGGCCGCAGCCACGGCGGGGTCCGCGCCTTCGGCGAGCAAATAGCGTCCACCCATGTAGCCCTGCAGCTCTGGGAACTCGCCGACCATTCCGGTCACCAGGTCGGCCTTGGCCAGCAACGAGGCCGCTCTCGCCTGTGCGGCGAGGTTAGGGGAGTGTGGATAGAGCTTCTCGGCCAGCCAGCTGGCCACGGCGGCGATGCGCTGTGACTTGTCGGCCAGGCTGCCCAGGCCTTCGACGTAGGTCACCCGGTCCAGACCCTCGCCCCACTCCTGCAGGCTGCGTTTTTGGTCCTCCCGGAAGAAGAACTCCGCGTCCTTCAAGCGTGCCCTCAAGACTCGACGGTTGCCACGGGCGACGACCTCCTTCGAACGAGGGATGGTGTTCGCGATGGTCACGAAGTGCGGCATTGGGGCGCCGCTCGCGTCGACCACCGAGAAGTAGCGCTGATGTTTGCGCATCGAGGTGACCAGGACCTGCGGCGGGAGCTTCAAGAACTCCTCGTCGAAGGTCCCACAGACCGCCACCGGCCACTCGACCAAGTGCACGATCTCATCGAGCAGCACTGGATCTTCCAGGAGATGACCGCCGACCTCCTCGGCCGCCTCGCGAGCCAAGCGCAGGATCGCTTCCGAGCGCTCGTGCGGCAGGACATTGACGTGCAGCTTCAGCAGCGCGGCCTCGTAACCGCTGGGCGACTCGAGCGCCACGGCGTGGTTGTCATGGAAACGGTGGCCGTAGGTCTTGTTGTCGCTGCGGATTCCGGCGAACTCGAAGTCGATGGTCTCGGTCCCGAAGCGGCCGACGAGCCAGTGCACGGGGCGAGCGAAGGCTTGCGGGCAGCGGCCCCAGCGCATGGCTTTGGGCCAATGCAGGGCGCCTGGAAGCGAGCCGAGGAGCTCGGGCAGCAACTCCACTGTCGGGCGCCCGGTCTCGAGCACCTTGGCGGCGATGTATTGGGCAGGCTTGCCTTTCTTCTTTTCCTGGGTGACTTCGAAGAGGTCCTGAGCCCCGAGATTAAGACCCCGCAAGAAGCCCAGCGCCGCGTTCGTCGGATTGCCGTCCTTGTCGTAGGCTGCGGCGACCGGCGGGCCGACCTTGGTTTCTTCCAGGTCTTCCTGCGCTTCTGCCACCGCGCTCACTCTGAACGCCAGACGCCGCGGAGTGGCGAACGACTGGATCGGCCCGTGCTTGAGCCGCAAGCCCTCGGCCTGTTTCGTGAAAACGCCGACCAACTCGTCGAGAGCCCCCTGAATTTGCAGCGGGGGCAAGTCTTCACAGCCGAGCTCGAACAACAGATCCTTCGCCATAATCGTTCTTCCTCTTCGCCTTATCACTGACCGCAGAGCGAGCCCCGAGGCGCGCCTCTCTATCGGTTGCTCTTTCGCGTCCGACCCGGTTTCAGCCCCCGGAGCGGCTGGCATCAGCCAATAGCGTCTCGCGCGCCTCGCCCTTGAGCAACGGGAAACCGAGCTCCTCTCGTTTGGCCAGGTAGCAGGCCGCCGCTTTGCGCGAAAGCGTCCGCACGCGGTTGATGAAGGCCTGGCGCTCGGTGACGCTGATGGCGCCGCGAGCGTCCAGCAGGTTGAAGACGTGGGAGCACTTCAAGACGTAGTCGTAGCCTGGGTAGGCGAGCTTGAGGTCGAGGAGGCGCGTGGCCTCTCGTTCGTAGGTCTCGAAGAGGCCTTGCAGCATGGCCACGTCGGCCTCCTCGAGGGAGTAGACGCTCTGCTCGACTTCGGCTTGCAGATGCACGTCGGCGTAGCTCAGCTCGCCGACCCAGTTCAGATCGTGGATGCGATCCACGTTCTGCATGTACATCGCGATGCGCTCGATGCCGTAGGTGATCTCGGACGCCACCGGGTTGAGCTCGAAGCCGCCCATTTGTTGGAAGTAGGTGAACTGGGTGATCTCCATGCCGTCGGCCCAGACCTCCCAGCCCAAGCCCCAGGCGCCCTGCGTGGGGGCCTCCCAGTTGTCTTCGACGAGGCGCAGGTCGTGCTCGAGGGGGTCGATGCCCAGGGCCTTGAGCGAGCCCCAATAGAGGTCGAGGACGTTGGCGGGGCTGGGCTTGAGGATCACCTGGAACTGGTAGTAGGCGCCCCAACGGTTTGGGTTCTCGCCGTAGCGCGCGTCCGATGGCCGCCGACAAGGCTCGACGAACGCCACACTCCAAGGCTCTGGCCCAAGGACCCTAAAGAACGTCGCCGGGTTGAAAGTCCCCGCGCCCTTCTCGAGGTCGTAAGGTTGCTGGAGTACGCAGCCCTGTTCGGCCCAATAGCTCTGCAGTCTCAGGATGAGTTCCTGGAGATTCATGGGTGTCCTTCGCATTGCTGTCACGGGCTCGAACGCCGCGCGAACGGGTCACCATTGCCGAGCAACCCCGACGCTGCTGGCCGCGAAGAGCGATTGATTTCGCTCACTTCCTGGACGAACCTCGCTCGAGGTGAGCGAGCTGGCGCTCGACACGAGCCCAAACGAGTTTCGCGCCTTTACCACCGACACCAAGCAGGGTCAAGCCAGTCCACGCCTAGCTCTGCGCGTCAGTCCTCTTCGATGGGCACGACATCATGGGCCACTGGACCCTTGTCGGTCGCCTCGAGCCAGAACACCACCCGCTGCCCCTGCTCGAGGACCTTGTACCCTGGAGATTGTATGGCCGAGTAGTGCAAGAAAATGTCGTCTTCCTGCCCATCCTCGAGGACGAAGCCGTATCCCTTCTGTGCGTTGAACCACCGGATCCGTCCGACACGTTTTGACATCTTTCGCCTCGCTTCCCCTCGACCGATGTTCGCTTTATTTCATCGACTGGCGGTGCGGAAATCGGTCGTCGCTCGGCGATTCGAGCTCCGCTATTCCTGTCCGCGATCGATGTCCCGTTGCGCCGAACGCTTCTTCAGGTCGTCTCGTTTGTCATACAGCTTCTTGCCCTTCCCGACTCCCACCTCCAGCTTTAGCAAGCCATTCTTGAGGTACATCGACAAGGGAACGATGGTGGCGCCTGCCAACGTGATGGCCTGTGACAGCTTCCCGAGCTCTTTGCGGCTCAACAACAGCTTTCGCGGGCGAAGAGGCTCGTGGTTGTTGCGGTTAGCCCAGGGGTACTCGGCGATATGGCAGTTCATCAGGAACAACTCGCCGTCGTCGCTGAACTTCGCGAAGGCCTCCTGCAGGCTCACTCGCCCGTCACGAACGCTCTTGACCTCGCTGCCGAGCAACACCAACCCCGCCTCGTAGCGGTCGCCGATGTGAAAGTCGAAAGTGGCCTTGCGGTTCTTCGCGACGACTTTGATGGGGTCAGTGCTCTTCGACATTGGGTTCTATCCACGAGCTCAGTGACGAGTTGAAGCCCTTCTCTTACCAGGAACCCGCCCCACAATGCATCAGGTTTCGCGCGCTACCCGGCGCCGCGCTGGCTCGAAGCGAGCGTGTCCGCGATCGCCCAGCATGGCGTTGGCTCAGTGCGGGTAGGGCACCAGCTTCTCGAGGGAGAGCTTGGGCAGGTGGGCGACCCAGATCCAGACCATCTCTGCGTCTGAGGTCATACACAAGCTCGTCCCGAGGCCATCCGTGAAGCACTGGCGAAGCTCCTGCATCGTGCAGGCGTTCGGGTCGTCCTCGACCTGCAGACTCATGTACTCCGCGGCCACGACACGGGGCAGAGCGAACATCGACACCGGCACCCCGTTGAACTCGTACTCCGCCACTGCGACGGGTTCCGAGCTCAGCTCCATGATGCCGGCAGAGCGGGGTTCGCCCAAGAGCGTCTTCGGCAGATGAACCCTGTACTCGAGGCTCTCGCGAAGCTCGCGCTCGAGCTGTGCCGCATCGCGTTGTGGGATGACGCCGCGGTTGGGCTCTGCGATCCGCTCCATATGGGCGTACAACGCGGCGTGTCCCAGGTTCGACAGCCCGGTGACCCGATGGTCGACCATGCTGAGCGTCGGCACTCCACCGCTGCGCAACGCGAATACACCCATGCCCAAAACCGTGACGACCGCGACACAGGCCGCAACCAAGGCTTGCAGCCAAAGCCCTCGGTGCGTCCGCTCGAACGGCTTCGCGAGCATAGGCGCACCTTCGAACCCGGTCCCGGGATGCACCGGAAGGTTCATAGGCGACTCGTTGACGAAGCGATCCATCAACGTCGCCAGTGAAAGCTCGAGCCGGCGCGGCAGCAGTTGTGCCGGCGGGTCCTCGGCCAAGAGGCTCCGCAGCGCCCGAATGGAACGGTAGCGCTCGCGACACTCAGCACAGACAAAAAGGTGCGCCTCCGCTTCTTCGTGCTGCTGCACATCGGCTTCGCCGTCGACATAGGCGCTGAGCGTCTCGAACTCGGTGCAACTCATGACGACCTCCTCGACAACAGCACCTGTTCATCCGTCGCGGGTTCACCTTGTTCCTTCAACACCGCGATCATCTGCTCGCGAGCTCGGGCGATCCGCGAACGGACCGTTCCCACCGGAATCTCCAAGAGCTCGGCGATCTCCTCATAGCTAAATCCCCAGACATCGCGCAGCGTCAGTGCCTGCGCCAACACCAAAGAGAGTTCGCCGAGGGCCTTCTGGACCGAGTCGCGAGCCTCACTCTCGCCCTCACTGGGCGTGTGTTGGGTGGAGTGCTCCGCTGCCTCGATCCAAGAGTCCAAGAGCTCCAAGGACTCGAGCTTCTCCCTTGTGCGCCTTCGGCATTGGTCCACGAAGGCCCGATGCATCATGCGGGTCAACCAGCTCGAGATGCAGGACAGGTCCCGCAGCTGTGACCACCGCTCGAACGCCCGAACATACGTCACCTGGAGCAGATCCTCGGCCTCCGTCGAGTTCCTCGTCAGACCCAGAGCATGGCCCCAGAGCTTCTCGCGGCACGCGATCGCGGCCGCGGCGAAGCGCTCGCGCTCCCTCTGCTCCTGCGCTGCGGTTTGACGATTCTCCAAGACGCTCTCCAACTCGATGACCCTGATAGGGTCGGGCCCGCGATACCCCCAAGACGGGTCTGGGCCATCTTTAGTTCCGTGTCACGACGAATTAGCGGCTCTATCCCCTTTCTGCGGTCAGTACAATCTTTCGTCGACAGCGAGGTCCGCGTTGAACTCCACCGGAAACATCGCGTCCAACAGCTTGCCGCGGACCTCGGCGTCGTCCTCGTAGAGATAGAGATAGCGCAGCATGTGCTCAGCGACCATCCGACAGTAGATCCGCGACTCGTTGTAGGCGAACTCCTCGACAAGGAACGACATGGGTTTCCCCTTGTTCACGCCAATCCACTTCACGATCGGCTCTGGGCCGCCGTTGTAGCTCGCCGCCGTCGGCACAATCTGGCCGCGGAACGCCTCGAGATGCTTGCGCAGATAGAAAAAACTGTAGCGGAATCCGACGTCCGGTCGAGGAAAGGTCAGGGGGTCGTATGCGATGCCCATGTCGACGGCGATCTTCTTGGCCGTCGGGGGGATCATCTGCAGCGCCCCCACCGCGTCCGCGCCCGAGATCGCCGTGGGTTGGTAACGGCTCTCCTGGCGCATGATCGCGTAGACCAGCGCCTCGGGGACCTCATACTCGCGGCTCAAAGTCTCCACGATCGGCTGGTAGGCTTGGGGATAGGCGAGCACCCAGCGAATGTCCTGGGAATCCGGGTCGCCGAGCATGGTCAGCTTGCCATCCACCTCCTGCCATCCTCGGTTGTAGTCGTCGACCTGAGCCGACATGAAGCGGACGAACTCGAGCCGGCGCCCGTCCGGCACGGCCGCCTCCACCCGCTCGACGATCTCCCCATACTCGCGTCGAGCAAGATCGATCTCGTCCAACTCGACCAGCCGACGCACCCGCTCGAACTTCGAGCGCGAGCCGCTGGTCGACTTCGGGAGCTCCCACATCGCCTCGTCGATCGGGAAGCGCTCGTCGGCGTCCCCCTTTCCAGTCCAGGGCAGCTTCGAAGCCGTCGGGTCACGGCCGTCGAGCACCGCGTCGAGCTGCTGGGCCAAGAGGTCGTAGTAGGTCAGCGGATAGCGTTGGTGGATGCGCTCGATCTTCGCCTTCGCCTCTGCCGCCTGGCCGAGCTGCACGAACGCGTAGGCTTGCCAGTACAGACCTTTACCGCGCTCGACCGAGCCGTTGTACTGCTCGTTGAGGGACTCGAAGGCGTCGATCGCTTTCTGCCATTCCTGCTGCCGAATGTGACACCAGCCGACAAACCCCATAACGATGGCGCGCTTGTAGTCGAAGGTCTTGATGTGGTCCGCGAACTCGGGCAGCGCCTCCTCGCAGTTGCCCCGGTCATAAGGCAACCAGCCGCGATAGTAAGAGATGTTGTCGACGAACCTCCCCTTCGGAAAGCGGTGGGTGTATTGCTTCCCGGCCTGCAGCGCGGCTTCGTAGTTGTCCTCTTGCAAGTAGCTGCGGACGACGTAGTAGGCCGCTTGGTCTTTGTATGGGCCGCCAGCGTTACTGACCGCCTCGAACATCGCCCGTGCTCCCGCTGGATCGTCGCGCAGATTGCGCAGGCTGATCAAGCCGATGCGCCACTGCGATTCGTACAGAAACTCGCCCTTGTCCACGAGCCGCTTGAACTCGCGCCTCGCCTCCTCATACCCCCAGCGCGCGTCCAGATTCTTTGCGCGGTTGAAGCGCTCCGCGTCGGTCAGGTCCTCGACGCCGAGCGACAGCCCTGGCTCCAGCGCCGCCGGATCGGTGGGGTAGCGCACCAAGAGCACCCGCTCCTCCTTCTGCGCCGCTTCCAGATCGAGCTCCCGCAACCAATCGGCCACCATCCGCGTCGAACGGGCCCGCACCGGCTCGCTGGCGTTGGCGTGGTCGGGCCACTCCAGCGCGAGCATCGCTTCCTCCTTGCGGCCCAGACGATAGAGCGCCGCAGCCTGAGCCAGACGCAGGTTCTCCGCTTCCGGGAGCGCCTCGTATCGGTTGAACAGCGGCTCGATCGTCTTCACCGCCGCAGCGTCGAGATGGTTGAGAATCTGGGCCCGCGCCAGCCAGACCAACCTGAGGTGTTCGATGGGCTCGAACGGTGCGGGCAACGCCGTCAAGAACTGCAGGCCCGCGGGGTCCCCCTCCTCGGTCAGCAAGCGCCCTAGGATATAGGTGCCAGCGTGCTTGTCGTCCTCCGAAACGTAGGCAGACAGGCTGTAGCGCAACGCCGCGATCGCCTGCTGCCTTTGGCCACGTCTCAGCATCGTTCGCACGCGTCCCAGCCCGAGCGGGCGGAGTCCTGTCAGGGGGGACACACCGGCCCGCGCTAAGTCCACCGCGATCGTCGCGGCGTCGACTGGCGCGGGCCCTGGCGTCTTCGGCCTACTCTGTGCTGCATCGCTCGCCTCGGCGGCCGCCACGGGAGCCCCGTCCTTCTCGCCGCAAGCCATCAACCCGACACCGAGCACGACGAACAAGAACGCGCGTAGGCAAGCCAGCTGGCTCGCTTCCAGCCAACTCGGTGCCGAGTAGCCCGCGAATCGGCTCGTCCCTCTGCAGCTCATCGAAAGGGTCCGACAATAACGAGAATTACTGGCGGTCTCGAATTCCAAGACTCCTCCTGGCTTGTTCTGGGCTGGCAATGGGGCGGCCAACCTCTCGCGCGATGACCGCCAGCGCTTCCACCAAGGGCCCATTTCCCGAAGTCTTCTCCCCGCTTGGCAGGTAGAACGTGTCCTCGACGCCGCTGCGCAGGTGGCCGCCCAGCTCGGCACAGCGCCGGTGGAGCGCCCAGACCTCCTCACGGCCGATGCCGATGACCTGCCACCGCGCCCCCGCCGGCATCTCCTCGACCAGGAGCGGCAGCCACTCCGCCTTCGCCGGCATCCCAGAGGCCACTCCCATCACCAGAGAGATGTTGGGCGGCGAGGGGAGCACACCCGCCTGCTCCAAGAGCCCGACGGAACGCACGATGCCGGTGTCGAAACACTCACACTCAGGGACCACACCGAGGCGCGCCATGGCTTTGGCCATGGCCTCGATCTTTGCAACGGGGTTGTCGAAGAGCAAAGGTGGCCATGCCCAACTGTGGTTTGAGCGCAGCTTGAGATAGTTCAAGGAGCCCGCGTTGAGCGCCGCCATCTCCGGCCTCACGCGCTCCAGACAGGCGATAGGGCCGCTGACGTCGGACCCCATGATCCCCGTCGTCAAATTGATCACCAGCTCGGGGCAGGCCTCACGAATCGCGGTCACGATAGACTCGGCGACGTCAGGCTCCCAGGAGGGAAGGTGCCCGAGGTTTGGACGCTGATCGCGCAGGTGCACGTGGACGATGGCCGCCCCCGCGTTGGCGGCGTCAAGCGCCGCCTGTGCCATCTCCTTCGGCGTCACGGGAACGGGGTGCTGAGCTGGGTTCGTGAGCACGCCCGTCAACGCACACGTCAGAACCACCGCGTCGTTTGGACCCTGAAAGTCAGCCATGGTCCCCTCCGAGGTCCGTGTCTTGGCAATAGGTATTGGGCGATCGGATGTCGCGCGCTTCGGCACGCAGCGCTTCGAGACCGTCTGGTGCTGAAACCCTCGCGAGAGCCAATACACAGAAAGTTTGGGGGCGATGTGGGCTCACAGCTGACGACGGATCAACGAGAGAAAGATCCGCTTGGCCAAGTCGCTGTCCCAGTCCCGCATATTCGCGAAACGAGCAACGATTTGGCCCTCCTGGTCGATGATGTAGGTCTCTGGCAGCTTGCGCGTCCCCAGCTGATTGGTCAGCTGCCCATCGGGGTCGCGGGCGATCACCATGTTGCGCATCACCTGAGGCATCGACGCCAGGAACTCCCCCATGGCTTCTGGATCGTTGTCCCACGCCACCGCGATCATTACGAAGGACTCGCGCTCGGCCTCGAGCTTTGCGGCCAGCTGGACCATCGAGGGCAGCTCGTCTCGGCAAGGTTTGCACCACGTAGCCCAAAGGTTGAGGAACACGACCTTGCCGCGGTAATCGGAGAGCTTGAAGGCCTTTCCATTGAGGTTGTGAAGCTCGAAGTCGGGCACCGGGCGATTCACGAACTCCCCCTGGAGCGCGGCGAGATCGCTGAACACACGGCCTTCGTAGCTGCCAGACGCGGGTGCGACCACGACCGCAGCCATGGCGAGCCCGATCAACACGACACCGACCTTCGCCCAATTTGGAATCACTAGAGCCTCCGAAATGTCGCCGCAGTGAGGCAACGACTGAATTCCTCTCGGTCGATCCGACCCTCACCAACCACCTCCCCGTTCAGGAGCACTACAGGGATGCGTAGCCCGTACTCTCTCTTGAGCGCGCGGTCGCTGTCGACGTCGACCAGCTCGACGCTCAACCCTCGCACGCCAGCCATCGGCTCGACGAAAGCGAGCGCCTCGTCGCACAAACAACACCCAGCACGGGTGAGAAAGAAAAGAACAGATTCTTGCCGCAGGTTCATGGCCTTGCGCTCGCACGTAGGGACGCAGCCGGCTCGCCTCGAGACCCCTCGGTGCTGAGTAGCGCGCGAAAATCCGATCGAAAACGAAACACTAATTGCAGGGAATTTGTCGGGGCAATCGTTCGCTCTCTGCCGCCAATCACCCGGACTCGAGTCGTCTAGTGTAAACCGTCATGACTCTCCATGTTTATTGACTGCAAGGAGCGCCCCCCAATCCTCAGGAATTCTTCAAAAATACCGGCATGTTGTTGATTACAGAAAAAAGAAAGTCATTGGGGGTCCGGGGGACAAAGTCCCCCGGCGGGTCAGGGCAGAGCCCTGCTTCCCTGAAAGGCCACGCTCATAAGCACGGACACATGTGAAGCGTTACACTAGCCCCACCCCGCGCAGCGCGCTGGGGGCTAGTGACATTCCACCAGCGAGCGAAACTCGCGGCAGGCGCTGGCCAGGTTCGTGCGGCGATGCAGCGCCCCGCCGATCAGCAGGAGCACATCCTCGCCGTAGAACTCGACCATCTCGGGCACGCGCTCCAGCGTCATCCCACCCGCAGGCACCGGAAAGCTCGGCGCCACCTCTCCCATCTTCTCGCTCGTCGCTTCGACGAGCGCTCGGCAGTTGGCCTCGGAGAACGAGAAGCGGCCTCCGTAGGTCGGGAAGATCACCGCGTCGGCCCCGGCCAGGCGCAGGATCTTGCCGAACAGCGCGCCATGCGCGATGCCGCCATCGCGGTGCACCACGAAACTCCCCAACAGCGCGGGATGCGCCACGATAGGCACGTCGAAAGCGGGCTCTTCGGCCAACTGGCGCAAGGTGTCGAAGCCAGTCAGACCGGGGGAGACGAGCAACCCGGTAGCCCCCAGGGAGAGGGCACGCTGCACCCGCTCTAGGCACGTCCGCGCCTCACCGCTGACGTTGGGCAGGTAGAGGCAGCGGCCGCCGCGCTCGTCGTTCGCCCGCGCGACGCCCTCGGCGGCGGCCTCGACACGCTCCTCGAAGCGGCAGAACGCCTGGTCCTCGAGGCCGTGGTCGTCCTTGATGAGGTCCATGCCACCCAGCGCCAGCTCGTAGGCCAGCTGGCCCAGGTCCTTGGCGCTCAAGCCCATGGGCTTGAGCGCCGAGCAGAGCAGCGGCCGGCCGAAGACGCCCGTGCGTTCGCGCAATCCCGCGCGCCCCAGGCGAGGACCTCGGAAGCGAGACAGCATCGACGCCGGCAGCTCGAAGTCCAAGAGCTTGATGCCCGGCAAGATGCTGATGTTGCCAAAGAGCACGTTCAGCAGCTGCGACAGGGAATTCCCTGCGACCTCGGCGGCGAAGCTGACGCGCAAGTGCGTCGAGCCGTCGCCCACGTCTCGCATCGACTCGACGGCGCCGACGATGGGGCCGGCGAGGTCACCCGGAGGCAACAGGTCGCGTGGAAACTCGACGGTCTGTTCGACGCAGATGGCCTCGGCGAGGGCACGAGCCTCGGCGCCAGTGCAGGCGAGCCGGTACTCGGCGACCAGCCTTTCGCCCGAGAGCACGACGTCTCGTCTCGAGGTGAGCAAGAACCGCGCGGCTGCGCTCATGACGACCTCACAGCGCCTCGGGTTTGGCCAGGTCGGACGCCGCGACCCAGTCTCGGATGTCCACGCTGAGCGCGCCCAGGTCGAGTCCGCTCAGGCGCTCGATGGCCGCGATGAGGCCGGCTTCGTCGAGGCCGTACTCGCGCATCAGGTACTCGCGGCTGGCGCCGTGGGCATAGACGTCGCGCAGGCCGACACGCACCAGCGGTCCGGCCACGCCGGCCTCGGCCATGAGCTCCGCCGTGGCCGAGCCGAGGCCGCCAATGACGCTGTGGTTCTCCATGGTGATGACGCCCATCTTCCCGCGCTTCAAGGACCCCAAGAGCTGCGGGTCGTCGAAAGGCTTGAGGGTCGAGACGTGCAGGTGCTCCACCGAGAGCTGTGAACCCAGGGCGCGCACGACGTTGAGCGCCGCCTCTGTGCAGATGCCGGCGCTCAGGATGCACAGGTCGGTGCCCTCGCTGAGGCGCCGCGCTTGGCCGAGGCGCATGGGTTCGGACGCCGGGAAGAGCCTGGGGACCTCGCCTCTGAGCATCCGGATATAGACGGGGCCGGGGACGCTGTCGGCGACGTCGAGAACGCTCTCGACGTCGGTGGCGTCGCCGCACTCGAGGATGGTCATGTTGGGCAAGAGACGCATCAGCCCGACGTCGTCGATGGCTTGGTGGGTCACCCCGCCAGGGGTCGTCAGTCCGGGCAGGAAGCCCACGAGGCGCACGGGCAGGTTGGGGTAGGCGATGGACATCGCTACCTGGTCAAAAGGGCGCCGGGTGACGAAGACCGCGAAGGTGTGTACCCACGGGCTGAAGCCCTCGCGCGCCAAGCCGGCGGCGACCCCCATCATGTTCTGCTCGGCCATGCCCATGCTGATGAAGCGGTCAGGGTAGGCGTCGCGGAAGTCGTTCACCTCGCAGCTCGAGGTGAGGTCGGCGGAGAGGACCAAGACCTCGGGCCGCTCTTTGGCCCACTCCACGAAACGGTTGGCGTGCGGTCGTCGGACGATTTTGATCATGACTCCGCCTCCATCTGTCGCAGGAGTGCGGCGTAAGCGGCCTTCTCGTCGTCGCTTTTGAAGCGCAGGTAGTGAAGGTTCGGAGCCCTCGAGCGCAGCAGCTCGACGCCGCGACAGGCGTCGGTGCGGGCGAGGATCACGCGCACTCGACCGGCCACACCGCTCATGGCGGCGCGACGCAGCGCCACTAGGTCGTGGCCATCGACCTCGCGCACCGAGGAGCCGAAGGCGTCGAGCCGCGCGGCCAACGGCTCGATGCTCATGACCGAGGCCATGTCGCCGTCGCATTGCTGGCCATTGACGTCGACGATGACCCGCAGATTGTCGACGCCGTGGTAGTGGGCGGCCGCGAAGGCTTCCCAGGTCTGTCCCTCCTGGAACTCGCCATCGGACATGAAGACCCAGTTCGTACCGCTCTCGCCGCGCCGGCGTCGGGCCATGGCGACGCCCAGAGCCTGGCTCAAACACTGCCCGAGCGAGCCCGCAGTGACCTCGATGCCCGGCGAATGCTCGGCGCCGATCATCTCGACCGTGGAGCCGTCCTCGTCGAAGCCGTCCAGGGCGTCCTCGCCCAGGCGTCTGACCTCGATCAGCGCGGCGTAGAGCGCCAAAGAGTAGTGAACGGGCGAGAAGAAGAAGCGCGCCAGCTCAGGGTCGCGCGGGCCGTTGTAGACCCAGCCGTGCGTCGCCGCGGTCGAGGCGCCCGGGACGGCCGAGAACTTCGGCGGGACCAGCGGACCGCAGCTCGGGCCGAGGTTGAGCAGGTCGCCATAGAGCAAGGCCAGCAGCTCGGCCGAAGAGCACCCTTGGCTGAGGTAGCCACCGCCGTGCTGAAGGGTATGCCGAAGCACACGCAGACGAATCCCCCGAGCGATCCGCTTGACGTTCGGGAGCCACTCCACAAATGAACCCATCGCTGCCCCCGGTGTTGGCCGTCAAGAATCAAGCTTCCGGGTGGCCTCAGAACCAGGCCATGGCGACCAAGGCGCAAACCACAGGGATGCTGAAGTTGTCGTCGAGCTTGCCGCTGAAGAGCTCCGTGAGCGTCCCCACCAAACTCACTGTCCCCACCAAGCCCAGGCCCCACAAAAGCGTGGCGCTGGGGACGAGGAACAGCAGGTAGAGCGAGAGGACCAACGCGGCGGTCACAAAGAAGGCGAGGCTGCCGGCCAGACTCTTGTCGTTGTGCAGGCGGGTTCGACCCCAACGGTGCCCGATCATCGAGGCGGCCGGATCGCCGAACGCCAGAACCAGGACGGCGATGCTCGCCGCCGGCACGCTCGCGAACGCCGTGATCGCTACCATGGCGAGGAGGTAGTAGGTGCCTGAGTTGACGCGATAGCGCTCGTCGGGACGGGAGATGAGACCGAAGAGCTTGTCGACCATGAAGTCGCGGGTGGTCACGGAGTAGCGGCGAAGCGCCTCGAGAGTCAGGAACACCGCCACCACGACGCTCAAGACCATCAGCGAGCCGCGCTGCGTCAGGACGAACTCGTTCATCACCAGGCACAGAAGGCCCATCGAGAGGTGAAAGAGGCTGCGGGTGAGCCTCGGGATGCGGACCGCCCGCAGAGTCTTCTCGGCTTTGGGAGTCCACAGCTTGCGGGCCCGAACCTGCTCGACGAAATCCTCGTAGGTCTGGGCCAACGAGTGGCGCAGCTCTCCGAGACGTCCAGGCGAGTAGTCTTCGAAGCGCTGCGCGGCCATCTCTTGCAGCTTACTGCAGAGGTCGAACAAGGGCTGTTTGATGTCGGGCCGTTGGGCGAAGCGGTCTCGGATCGCCCCCACCTGCTCGCTGAGCTCGTGGCAACGCGTGCGGACGCGCTCGAACCAAGCGTGACGGTCGGCGCTGGGGCTCTTGAGGGTGTTGACGAACTGGCGCAGCTCCAGTGCGATCTGGCGAAGGGTCGCCTCAGGGCTCAGTTCAATGTTGACCAATGACGACATCTGTCCTCCCGGAGCGGACACGTCCTATGCCCGCGGTCAAGTGCGCCGGCAATCTCGTGTAATTCACGCGCTAGGTCAAGCCCCTTCTGGAGTTATTGCGCAACTCCTCGGCCGCGGCTCCAGCCTCACGCCTTTCGGCGATTCCTCATGCGTAGGGGGTGTGGGTAACACCGACATGTGGCCAGAGTGTTCCGAGCCGCCCAGGGATCAGGCCTCGAGTGACTCAGATGCAGTTCCCGCCGCTGCAGACCAGCCCGCCCGAACACACGTTGTCACACGCGCCGCAGTTCTGAGTCGTGCCCAGCTGCGTCTCGCAGCCCGTGACCATTGGGTCGCAGTTGGCGAGGTTGTTTGGACAGCCGTTGCACACCCCACTCGAGCAGTAGCTGTCATCGAGGCACTGCACAGTGCACCCGCCGCAGGTCAGATCACTCGAGACACTCGACTCGCAGCCGTTGGCTACGTCGTTGTCGCAGTCGATTGAGCCAGCGAAGCAGTTCACTTGGCAGGTTTGGTTCGTGCAGGTCGGCGAGCCGTTGATTCCTGGGCAGGCGTTGCCACACGCCCCACAGTTCGACGTCGTTGTGAGGCTCTCCGTGCAACCAGCCAGGTTTGCGCTGCAGTGGCCCCAACCGCTGTTGCACTGGTACTCACAACTTCCGGCGTTGCAGAACGCCGACGCCACATGGGGGTCGGCGAGGCAGTTGGCCCCGCAGCCCCCGCAGTTCTCGACGTCCCAGTCCACGTCGATGCACTCACCGCCGCAAAATTTGAACCCTGGACGACAGACGCAGGTTCCTGCCTCACAAGACTCCGCTGAAGTACAGAGCACTCCACAACCACCGCAGTTCTGGTGGTCGGCCTCTTCGTTCACGCACACGCCGTCACAGCGAGTGAATCCAGCCATGCAGGCGCACGCTCCGTTCACGCAGAGCTCGCCTGCGTCGCACGCGTTGCCGCAGGCACCGCAATGGTTCACGTCGGCTAAGATGTTGGTTTCACAGCCTGGTTGCGTCGGAACACAATCCTTCAAGCTGGTCCCCTGGCAGGCGCAGACCCCGCTCTGACAATTCTCGCCTGGGCCGCAAGTTCTTCCGCAGGCCCCGCAATTGCGCGAGTCATACTGGGTGGTCGTACAGGCGTCACCACCCGACGGGAGCGCACAGCACAACTGACCGCTGCGACATTGTACGCCACCACAGACACAGAGCACGTCGTCGCTGCTCCGGCAGGTCGCGGGCGAACCACAGCAGCTCTGTCCCGCATTGCAGGTCGTCGCGCCGCATTGACAGACCCCAGTCTCGCACGTCTCTCCGGGTTGGCAGCCTACTCCGCAGGCCCCGCAGCTCGTCGGATCCGTGCCCAGCCACCGGCAGCCCAAACCCTGACAACACGACTGGCCCGTCAGGCATTGTTCCGAGGTCCCCATGGCCCCTTCGCACGCACAACTTCCGTTGAAGCACGACTCATACGGCCCGCACTCGGTGCCACAAGCCCCACAGTCGCTGACGTTGGTCAGGATGTCCTTGCAGACCCCATCACAACAAGATTGACCCTGCTGACACACGGCGACCCCACACAGACACGAACCGTCCGTGCAGGTCTCGCCGATCCGGCAGGTGGTGCCGCACTCGCCGCAGTTCCGCGCGTCCACCATCGTGTCCACACAGTTTCCCAACCCACAGCAATCCTCGGTTCCGCGGCACCTCACGTCACCACAGCGCGAGGAGATGGTCTCCCCACCGCTGCTGTCGCCAAGGTCGAGCACCACGTCCTCATTGGCGTTCGCCGTGCAGAGCTTGTTCACACAGGCCGTGCCCTCAGGGCACTCCGAACTGTCGACGCATGCCAGCTCCTCGAGACTCAACGTCTCCGAAGTGCTGCACGACCAAACGGTGGCCATCGCCATCGACATTAGGAGCAACAACAGTTCCGGGCGGTCGGAGAGTGATGACATCAGCGTCCTTGGGAAAAGGTCAGAGCGATTCTTTCGACCCCACGGCCTGACGTCAACCGTCTTCGATACCTTGTTGCCACGACGCCTCGTGACGGCCTCGACAAGAAGGGCTACAACGCGCCCTCGCGTCCTCGAACCCGTGGAGACTCATGAACACCCCCACCCCCTCGAACCCCCAAGTCGCTCGCAAGGGCAGCGGCGAGATGTTCGATGCCATCGCGGCCCGCTACGACCGACTCAACGCCGTCATCAGCTTCGGTCAACATGCCAGCTGGAGACATCGCTTGGTCGCAGCGTTGCGCCCCGCCTGGGGCCAGCTCGACGAGGTCCTCGATCTGGCCACCGGCACCGCCGACGTCGCCATCGAGATCGCCAAGACCTATCGAGCCCGCGTCGTCGGCGTCGATCCCAGCGAGGGAATGATGGTCGTCGGCCGCGAGAAGGTCGCTCGGCACGGCCTCTCCGAGCAGGTCTGCCTCATCGACGGTGACGCCCAAGACCTCCCCTTCGACGACCAACGCTTCGACGCCTGCTGCATCGCCTTCGGCATCCGCAACGTCCCGGACCGCCCCAAAGCCTTGGCCGAGATGCGACGGGTCACCCGACCGGGCGGTGTCGTCGCCGTCCTCGAGCTCGCCCAGCCCACAGGCAACGGCCTCGCGCTCCTAGCCCGTGCCCACATCAAGTTCGTCATGCCCATTCTGGGTGGCCTCCTCTCCAGCAAAGAAGAGTACGACTACCTGCGCGAGTCCATCGCCGCCTTCCCCAAGCCGGAGGCGTTCTGCCAGCTCATGCGCGAGGCGGGGCTTGTCCGGGTTGCTGCGAAGCCGTACTCGTTCGGGGCCTTGCAGCTCTTCACCTCGCGGGTGGAGTAGGCGGCCAACACAAGCTCTGGCTGCTCCGCGCGGCTTCGCCGCGCTGCCCAACGTGAAACGTTGGGTCTGGAGTTTGTACACATCTCGTCGATCTTCATCGTCGAGGTGTGAACCTATCGTTTCTTCTGGCGGTCGAGCGCGAATCACCCAACGTTCCACGTTGGGCTGTTCTTGAGCGGCCCCTTCAGGGCC
>Ga0210044_10001065_pt1 | contig 41666 bp, 46 predicted proteins | sample CryGey13umfilter_2_FD_183959 | JGI IMG/M metagenome (GOLD analysis project Ga0210044, IMG submission 183959) | Groundwater microbial communities from aquifer in Utah, USA - Crystal Geyser 4/9/14 3 um filter (SPAdes) (version 2) | ecosystem: Environmental > Aquatic > Deep subsurface >... | reverse complement strand
GGCATTGGTGGCCGTCTGGAAAGTCCCCTGACCTGCCCATGGTGAAAATTCAACCAATGGCTCTTATCAGCCGCTACAAGTCATTCTCGGGCAAATTCCCAATGCCCGCTCCCACTGCGTTGGCGTTAACGGCCAAGCGCTCAAGGCACGTCCGAGGGCCGAGGGGATTCTTCAGGCAGTTCTGCCGGTGGGCAACTGGCCAGCAGAATAAAAAGTTTCAGTTGCACGCCGCCGGCTTGCCCAAAGTTGATGATTTTTTGGATCATTCGCTCATCAAGAACATGGCCGGCCGACAACATCATCACGCCATTGGGCGCGATGAGGTCGCGCGACAGCGCCATGTCGGCGCGCAGGTCGGGCGCCGAAACATACCTTTCGTCAGGCCGCAATTGAATGTCGGGCGGTGGCGCTGTCAGCAAATCAACCAGGGCAGTGACCACCTGCGGGTCGTAGCGGCGGCCGCTGCCGTGAACAATGATGGTTTTGGCTTCTTCGGCTGTGATCCTGGTTTGCGTGACGGTGCCAATTTGCATGTTGTCGTAGTCGCTGGCCACAGACAAGATGCGTGTGCCCATGGGGATGGCGGTGCCTGACAGCACGCCGGGGAAGCCACCGCCGTCAAAATGTTCAAACTGCGCCGCAATCATTTCAGCGGCGTTTTTTAGATCGGACAAGGGCAGCAGTAAATGCTCGGCCTGTGCCGGATGTTTGCGGTAGGCATCGAGCTGCGCCTGGTTCATCATGGCCACTGACGTGTTGAGCAATGCGTCAGTAAAACCCACCTTGCCAATTTCATGCAGCATGCCAGCAATAAAAATGTCTTGCACCTCATGGGCATCGAGCTGTAGTTTTCGGGCGATGCGGCGCGCCAGATCGGCCACGCGACGGGAGTGGCCGGCCAAATTGCCCCCGCGCATTTCCATCAGGGTGGAAAACACTTTGATGGAGGTGATAAAGCTGTGCTTGAGCTTCTCGTTGACGCCTTGCAAGGTGTCATTGGCCGCCCAAAGTTCAGCGGTGCGCGCCTGTACCTTGGCCTCCAGACTGGCGTTCAGGCCCCTGAGTTCTTCGTTTTGGCAAGCGGTCAGCACGACCAGGCGCTGGCGTTCTTGCTCCAGCGCCTGGCGTTCCAGCGCTCGGCGCACGATCAGCACAATTTCGTGGTCGTCCCAAGGCTTGGTGATGTAGCGGTAAATTTCACCGCGATTCACAGCACCCATGATGGACATCACATCAGCGTGGCCGGTCAGCAGCATGCGCACGGTGTCGGGCCAGCGCGCGTGCACCAGTTCCAGAAACTCGGTGCCATCCATATCTGGCATGCGCATGTCCGAGATCACCAGGTCAACCGGCTCTGAGGCCAGCAGCGCCAGGCCCGCCTTGCCACCTTCTGCGGTGCGCACCTCAAAGCCTTTGCCCCGAAAAAGCCGCCGCAGCGAGGCCAGTACGTTGGGCTCGTCATCGACGCACAAAACGACGGGCAATTTGGCTTCGGCCGGGATTGTGTTCATTGGGTCATGGTTCCGTCAGAGGCCTGCGCGCCAGCAGGCTGGGTGATGGGCAAGGTGACGCGCATGGTGGTGCCCTTGCCAACTTCGGTCTGCACCGTGATGCTGCCCTGGTGTTTTTGGATGATGCCGTACGACAAGGAGAGCCCCAGGCCAGTGCCTTTGCCGATGGGTTTGGTGGTGAAGAAGGGGTCAAAAATGCGCGGCACCACGTCTGGCGGGATACCGCTGCCGGTGTCGCTCACGTCAATCCAGACCGTGTCGCCAGCCTGCCCCGAGCTCACCGTGATCTTGCCGCGCTCGGGGCCAATGGCGTGCGCGGCGTTGAGCACCAGGTTCATCACCACCTGGTTGATTTGCGACGGCAGGCATTGCACCGCGGGCAGGTCGCCATAAGCCTTGACCACGTCGGCTTTGTATTTGAGCTCGTTGTTGACCACGTTCAGGGTGGAGTCAATGCCCTGGTTCAGGTCAACAAATTGCCAGTCGGGGTTCAGGTCAACCCGAGAGAAATCTTTCAGGTCTTGCACAATTTTGCGCACCCGCACAATGCCTTCTTTGGATTCGCGCATCAGGGTCGGAATGTCTTCCTTCAAGAAGTCGAGTTCGACTTCGGCACGCAGCGCCTGTAGTTCGGCCAAGGTCTGTGCGTTGCAGTGGGCGCTCTCGGCTGCCTCGTAAGCGTCGAGCATGCGAAACAGGTCGGTCAGGTAGTTCTCCAGGGTGCCAAAGTTGGAAAAAATGTAGCCAATCGGGTTGTTGATTTCGTGCGCCACGCCGGCTGCGAGTTGGCCGATGGAAGCCAGTTTTTCCGACTGGATCAGGTGCTCCTGCGCCTTGGACAACTTGGCGTTGAGCAAATTCAGCTCGGCGGTGCGCTGGGCAATGAGCTCTTCAAGTGTGCCCTGGTCATTGCGCAGATCAGTTTGCGGACGGCGTGGTGGCTGGTTCATGCATCGGTCTCAGTCAATGAAAAAACAAAAATCTTGCCGCGCGAGCGCGAATTTGCGCCCATCTGGTGCCACTGTACAAAACAAGGCTTTCCGTCCACCACGATCGGGCAGCGAACACCCTCGGCCGCACCCAACACAGCAGCGTCAAGTTGGGGCAGGCTGTGGGCCAGTTCACACCCCGGCAGCGAACCCGCAGCGGCAAAAAGCCGCTCGGCAGCCGCGCTGACAAAGACCATCACACCCGCCTCATCCACGCCAATCACGGGCGATGAAATGTGTTGGAAAGCCTCGCGCACAAGTGCCAGGCTGGTCTCTTCGCGTTCGATCTGATCGCGCGTTTTTTGCAGCACTTCATCGAGGTGGCGATTGGTGGCCACCAGTTCCTGGTTGCTGGCGCGGATTTTGATGTTGAGCTGCTGGTTTTCTTCCAGCAGTTCCTTGAACTCAAACGCGTTTTGCACATGCTCACGCAGTGCGTCGTCCTCCCAGGGTTTGGTGATGAACCGGTAAACCGCGCCCTCGTTGATGGCATCTGTGACAGATTGCAGCTCGGTATAGCCTGAGAGCACAATGCGAATCGTGTCAGGGTAAATGGCTTTGGCAGCTCGCAAAAACTCAACCCCGGTCATGCCGGGCATGCGCTGGTCAGAGATGATGACATCGACCTTGTTTTTTGCCAACACATCCAACCCCTCGGGCCCGCTGCTGGCCGTCAAAATGACATGGCCGTCGCGCCTGAACAGGCGTCTGAGCGCGGCCACAATGTTGGGCTCGTCGTCCACCAGCAGCAGCGTTCGGCTCGGTTTGCGATGCCGCAACAGGTGCGCCGGCAACTGTGGGTTTTGTTTGAAAAACGCTTCAATGGTGTCGCTGGCGATTGGCTTGGAAAACAGATAGCCCTGAATTTCGTCACACACGCTGGTGCGCATGATCTCGCACTGGGCTTCGGTTTCCACGCCCTCGGCAATCACCTTCAAGCCCAAACCATGGGCCATGGAAACGATCACGTTGACGATCAACGCGTCGTTGCGGTTGTTGGTCACATCCATCACAAACGACCGGTCGATTTTGACCTCATCAAACGGAAAGCGCTTAAGAGAACTCAAGGACGAATAACCAGTGCCAAAGTCATCCAGCGACAATTTGAGGCCCAGCGCCTTGAGCTCCCGGAACACGGCGTCGCTGCGCTCGCTGTCGTCCATCAGCGCGCCTTCGGTGACTTCAATATAGAGCAAGGCGGGGTCGATATTGAATTCACTCAGAGCGCTTTTCACCTGCGCCAGCAGGTCGTTGTCGCGGAACTGAAGCGGCGACATATTCACCGCCACATGCGGCACCTTGATACCCCGGTCGAGCCAGCCGCGCATGTCCTGACAGACGCGGCGCAGCACCCACTGGCCAATTCCAATGATCAGGTTCGACGCCTCGGCCAACGGTATGAAGCGTGACGGCGCCACCGTGCCAAGCTCCGGATGGTGCCAGCGCAACAGCGCCTCCAGGCCAACAATTTTGCCGCTTTGCAGGTCTGCCTGCGGTTGGTAAAGCACTTGCAACTGGTCGTTGCTGGCAGCATCCCGCAAGGCTCTGGCCATGTAATCGCGTGCCAGTAAATCGGCATACAAGTCGTTGCTGAAAAACTGAAAGCCGTCGCGCCCCAGCGCCCGGGCGCGGTTCATGGAAACCTCGACTGCCTTGAACATGGCGGCAAAATCCGCGCCGTTTTCCGGGTAAATTGCGATACCAATCGACACGGTAACCGGCAATTCCTGGCCTTCCAGGCGGTAGGTTTGCGCCAGTTTCCAGGTTAACTTAGTGGCCAGATGCGCGGCGCCACTGCTGTTGGTCTCGGGCAGCAGCAGGGCGAACTTTTTGCCCTCCACGCGGGCCACAGTGTCTTGCGCGCGCACGCTGGCAGTCAGGCGTGCGGCAACCTCAATCAGCAACTGGTCGCCCACGCTGTGTTCAAAGCTGCCATCGAGCACGCTGAGGTGGTCCACCCGCACCAGCATCAGGGTCACCGTGCCGCTTGCGCGTTGCGCCATTCGGAACGCCTGCGCCGCGCGGTCTTCGAGCAGGGTGAGGTTTGGCAAACCGGTGAGTGCGTCAAATTGCGACAGCCACTGAATGCGTTGCTCGGCCGCCTTGGCGCTGCTTAAATCACTGAAACTGCCCACATAGTGCGTGGTGACGCCAATCGCATTGCGGATGGCCGTGATGGCCAGCCATTCAGGGTACAAGGTGCCGTCTTTTTGCCGGTTCCAGATTTCCCCAGCCCAGTGGCCTGCGCTGGTAAGCTGTTCCCACATCTTGACGTAAAACTCAGGGCTTTGTCGCCCCGACTTCAGCAAGCGCGGGTTTTGGCCCAGCACCTCGGCTTGCTTGAAGCCGGTGATCTCAATGAACGCCCCATTCACCAGAACGATGGCGCCACTGGCATTGGTGACCACGATGCCCTCGCGGCTGTGCTCAAAAACGCTGGCTGCGATGCGGCTTTGCGCCTGCTGCGCACGGCGCTCGGTGATGTCGCGGGAAACGCCAACAATGCCAATGTAGTCGCCCTCGGCGTTACGCAGGCCACTGGTGGTGACCTCGGTCCAGACCGTGGTGCCGTCTTTGCAGGGCATCTCAAATTCACCTTTGAATGGTGCGAGTGGCTCGCCTGCCGCAAGACTGGCCTGGTAGTCTGCAAGCCTTTGCAGGGCAAGCCCAAGCGACCCCGGGCACAGCACCTGCGCAAGCGACTTCTGCATGATGTCGTCGCTGGTGTAACCCAGCAGCTTCTCGACCGAAGGGCTCACATAGGTCAGACAGCCGTCAAAATCAATCGTCCAGATCACGTCAACGGCGTTGTCTGCCAGCAAGCGGTGGCGCTGCTCGCTTTGGCGCATGGCCGCATCGGCGCGGCGCTGGCGCACCACGCGCCAGACCGCATCGGAGATGAGTCGCACGGTCTCGACGTCCCAATCGGTATAAGGCGCAGGCTTGTTGCCTACGCCGGTCATCATGCGCACCAGGTTGCCCTGGATCACGGGCACGCTGATCAGTCGATCCAGCCGCGCATGGCCTTCTGGCAAGCCCTTTTTGCCAAGCGCGCTGGCATAGTCGTTGACGACCACCGGGGTGCGCTGGCGCAGCGCATCGGCCCAGATGCCGGCCTGGCTAACCGGATAGTGGTTGTCAAAAGCCGCCCGGCAATAGTGCGCCAGCGTGGCATGGGACCAGGCCACCAGTTCAATGGTTTCCTGGTCATCATTGACCAAATGGGTAAATGAAATCTGACTGCCGGTGAGTTCCTCGGCCAGTTCCTGGCCGTACTGCATGAAGGCGCGCTCGTCCAGGGTATCGGCCGCCTCGGGCAGCATCAGCAGCGCCTCTGTGCGGCGGGCGTGGCGCGCTTGTGCTGCCTCAGCCGCGCGCCCCAGCCGTCGTTGGCCTGACTTGCCTTGGCGGTCTGTCATTATTTGGCGTCGCGCGGCAGTGTGTTGGGCAGCATCCGGCTTGCCTGTGCCCGTGCCTGGTAGCGGGTTTTGTTCACGTTGGGTCTCCTGTCATGAGCGCGCTCGGTGCCACCGATGGTAGGGCAAATGAAAAAGTGGCACCCTGGCCCGGCGGCACCTTGCAAAACGCACAGGCCTGGCGCCGGGTAAAAAATGGCCAGCCGGTGGATTGGCGCTGATGACGGCAATGAGCGCAGTTGACCTCAGGCTGTTGTGGCTGGGTTGGCGAGCGCGCGCCCAATCAAGCCCTGCATCTGCCCCTGAGCAATCACATGGCCCAGCGCTGCGGCCTTGGCGATCCACATCACGCCCATGTTTTCGTCCTTTGCCACACCCTTGCCGTTGACATAACAATGCCCAAGCCATTGCATGGCATCTGGCTGGTTTTGCTGGGCGGCCAGGGCAAACCAATAAAACGCAGCGTGCGGCTTTCCTGAAACAAGAAAAAGCTGCCCAAGGTCGTTTTGTGCATCGGCATCGCCTGCATCCGCAAGAAGAACAAGCGCCTTGTCCTCTGGCGTCATGGCAACAGGCATATGAGGCGCCACTTCTTCCCACAACAGCACGGTTCGTCCACGGTCATCATTTTTCACACGCGTGACCTTTTCCGCAGAAATACGCCGCCACCAAGTGCGACGACTTAGGTCCGTGATGGCACTGGCGGTGTCAATGCTGATGGTGCTTGAATTCATATTTTGATGATAGACCAGTATGGATCACCTGCGGTTTCAGAACGTGAGCCGATTTGCACATCAAAGCTGTGGCAGAGCAAAACGCCGTGCCGTTTGAGTTGACGGGGTTTGTGGCACAGCCGAGCGCTGTGCCAGTTGCGCACAAAACGACGTCCATATCTCATTTATCCAGGCTGCAAGGGTAAAAGTGGGCTTTTTCACCCTGTTTTGAGAGTTTTGCAGCATGGCATGAATGATGCTGACATGTATTTGTTCTCGTTGTTTTTCTTAACTTAAGGAGTTTCTCATGAAGCGTTCTATGCAAAAGGGTTTTACCCTGATCGAGTTGATGATCGTCGTGGCGATCATTGGTATTTTGGCTGCCGTGGCTTTGCCGGCTTATCAGACGTACACAACCAAAGCCAAGTTCAGTGAAGTTGTATTGGGTACGAACGGTCTCAAGATTGCAGTTGAACTTTGCGCCCAGGATCTTGCGACAGTCGCTGGTTGCACTGACGGGTCCAATGGTATCGCAGCTGTTGCTGCTGCAGGAAATATTGCCTCCGTAGCAACTAAAGATGGCATCATCACTGCAACTGCAGTAGGTGCCGATGCAAAACCTGTTAATGGACTGAAAGGCGAAACGTATATTCTCGTTCCGAACTTTGCTGACGGCAAAGTAACTTGGACGAACAATACAGGCACTTGTTACACAGGTTCTCCGAAAATTTGCTGATATTAGCTATAAAGTTAATTGGGGTCAGACTCCAATTAACAATTCAAGAAAGCCCGCGAAAGCGGGCTTTCTTTTGTACTAACGATATTACATTGGTATTTCAAAGCATCCAACAACGCTTACAATCGACAATTCCCGATAACCATGAACAACTCGAAATTGATCAATAGCTTGCTTAGTCTGGTGCTTGTTGTGCTTGTTGCTGCCCTATATGTCTCATTTCGATGGAATCCTATCGTTTTCGACGATATTTATTTCTTCCTCATGGATAACGATGGCAATCAGCCAGTTTCCAATTACCACTTCGAGTGGCTCCAGATACGTTCACTTCCCTACGCCACACTGGCGTGGACCAAGGCATGGTTTGGGCTGGATTTGATCAATTTCCGTATTGGTAATTTGCTGCTCCATGCTGCCGTAGTACTGGTGCTGTTTGCCTTTTTATCAAGTTTATTCATAGCTTTGATCGGGGATGGCCGCAAAGAAAGCCTGTCCCCGCGTCTCTACGCTTTCTTTGCTGCTGCGTTGTTTGCCTTGCACCCGGTCGCCACTTATGCCGTCGGTTACTTGGTGCAGCGCAGTATTGTGATGGCGACTCTTTTTAGCCTGCTGGCACTTATGGCTTATGTTCGAGGCAGTGTTCAGCAAAACTTGCTGTGGCTCTGGCTAACCGTGCCTTTTTATTACCTGGCCGTGTTTTCCAAAGAACATGCCATCATGTTGCCCGCTGTGTTGCTTGCCTTAACGGTGTTGTTGCACGTGGACTGGCCCACCCGAATGAGGCAGCACTGGGGCATTTTTGTGATGCTTGCGTTGATTGCGATCGCGGCTTTGCTGACCAAGCGGGGCTTGCTGGGGTCGGTGTACGAACTCAATGCGCCAGAGATGTTGCTCGATGCAGACTTGGCCTATCCGTTGAGCGTTATGACTCAAACTTGGCTATTTTTCAAATACGTATTTTTGTGGGTTTTGCCAAACCCAGCCTGGATGTCAATTGACATGCGCGAGCCTTTCGCGCCTAGCTTGTTCTCGCCCTATTTGATGGCTGTGATGGCTTTTGGCGCGTGGGGTATTGGCTCGATATGGCTGTTGACCAAGCGTGGCATGGCTGGATTGGCTGGCCTGGCGCTGTTGTACCCGTGGTTGATGTTTATGACCGAGTTTTCAACCGTCCGCATTCAAGAGGTATTTGTGCTTTACCGCAGTTACCTTTGGGCTCCTGTCGCGTTTTGCTTGCTGCCTGTCATTTTTTCCAAACTCAATGGCCGCCTCTCGGCATTTATTCTTTCGCTACTTGCGGTAGCGATGGTGTCGATGTCGATGGACAGGCTCGTAACGCTGTCGCACCCCATTCTGCTGTGGGACGATGCCGAAAAACTGGTCAAGGGTCGCACCGAGTTGCCCGGTTCATCTCGAATCTACTACAACCGCGGCACCGAGATGATTCATATGGGCAACCTCGACCAAGCCATTGCCGACCTGAATCAGTCTGCGTCACTAAGCCCCCGTTTTGTTGAAGCCCATGGCAACCTTGGCGCAGCCTATTTTCAGAAGTTAGATTGGAATAACGCCATAGCTTCTTTTAGCCACGCTATCGAGATCGCTCATCAAGATAACAAAGCCATCAGTGCCCGATATATTCACGGTCGCGCACAGGCATTTGAAAATACAGGCGAGTTAGAAAAAGCCCAAATCGATTACCGCGAAAGCTGCCGTTTAGCTCAACGAGGCTGCGAAAAATTGATCAATAAGTAGAGGTCAATTGGTGTAGGTTAATTGGGTCAGATGTGCTCCGCGGGTTAATTAGGGTCGAATACAAAGGACACCCACCTTAGTCTCAATTCAAAAAGCCCGCCCCTCAAACGGCGGGGCTTTTTGCTGCCTGTTTTGCCATGAGCGAAGGCAACAAACGCATCAACCCCAGCCTGACCTCCAAAGCAAAACTTACAAGCCTTTTAAACCTCTAGCCCCCGTGGAATAAGCGCAAGCAGCTATTGTTTTTATCAATCTGTAATCTAGCGCCCAGCAACCTGTCTCAACATGGCTTCGGCAGGAAGCAGCAGGGCAAAGCATCCGGCCCTCATCCCAACTCTCCCCCAGCGGGGGAAGGCGCCACACCAAAAGCCTGGCTGTTTGCCTTGGCCCACCCGCCATTGGGAGAAGGCTGGGATGGGGGGTGGCATCCAACTGTCGCAGCAGCCCCCGCGCCGCCTGGCGTGGTGCATGCGGTTGACGTGCCGCCGGTGTTGCTTCAATGGACACCGCGCGACATGTTGGCCTTGCCGCTCACCGGCCCGACACTGCTGTCACTGCGCCCGTTGCGGGACGGCCAGGTTGGCGCTTCAAGCATCAGTGATGGATGCGGTGATCTCGCCAACGGGTCGCTCGCCAGACGCATTGGTTTACCTGCCGCTGGATTTTTTTAGTTTTCACGTTTTGCGCCGTTGGCCTATACTTTTTAATATGCCAACTGTCCTCAGAATATTTGGGTTCCGTTTTCACTTCTATTCAGATGAGGGAGCCGAGCCGCCGCACATTCATGTCGAGTCGGGTGATGGCGAGTGCAAGTTTTGGCTCAGCCCTGTAACACTGGCCAGAAATCATGGCATGAGTGCAGTTGATATTCGCAAGCTTGAACGTTTGGTTTATGAACACCAAACCTTTTGATTGGAGAAGTACGATGATTTTCAATCCGAATGAATTCGAGTTTGTGGCGACACGGGCTTGGGTGGCGAATCGCATCGTTTTCATGGAATTGACTGACGGCCGCCAAATAGGGTTCCCTGCTGCCAGATTTAACCGATTGGCTCACGCAACAGACGAGCAATTGGCCAGCGTGACTTTACGTCTGGGCGGATCAGCCATGCGGTGGGAAGCTCTGGATGAAGACATCACTGTCACAGGTGTCGCACTTGGCAGATTTCAAGCACCGTTGCCACTTGCGGCGTAACAGGTGTTAAGGCGAAGGTTATTGGAGTAATTGGGGTCAGATTCCGATTAATTTTCCCAGAAGGCCCATGACTGGCATCGCAGAACGATCCCGGCGAGCCGTTTTAGGGTGACGCCCGATGACCAGCAATCTCTTTTCCAGCCCAAGCAAACAGCAATCGGACGACTCGACCAGCAGCGTCACCGGATATCAATCCTAGGGGCAGAGAAAGCATCCGTCTCCCATTGAGAGATGGGGTTGTTTGAGTTGTTGATCGAAAGCCCTATACCAAAGGGCCATTTTCCATTTGGTGTTTGATACGAACTATAAAAATGTCGCCGCCTTTTTCATGCCTGAACCGAGCGATGTAGCCGCTGCTCCCAAAGTCAATGATGATTTCCCGAAAGTGCATCAAGTCTGGTACAGGACGGTATCTATCTGGCAGCACAGATACCTTGGCGATTTCTGATCGAATGATGCTGACAGCTCTCTTTGCAACCGTCTTGTCCTTGGTTCCAAGAAACTTGGCGAGCCGAACCAAGTCGGCGATGGCCGTAGGCGTATAAATTATGCGTGGCATTCTGGCGGGGGTAATTCATCATCCGTAAAAAGTGATTCCAGCCACGGAACAACTTCGTCATGCGTCACATGCAAACCGGTTTCTTTGTACTGGTTGTAGGATGCTATGCAACTTTGATTGAAGTCGTGCTCACGCTCTTTTTGTTCGATAAAGGCCGTGATGGCCTCTGCCGCAAGTCCATGAGCTGTGCGTTTTTGTCTGGTAGCGATCTCTTTAAGCCGTTGTTTGGCACTTGGCTCAAGTCGTATCGACATTGGTACGGTCGCTGTCGTCATTTTTTTACCTCTATGATTACTTTGTAGTGCAAAGTATATCAACTCACTACAAAATTCGTTAATTGGGGTCAGATTCCAATTAATTTTCCCAGGAATCCCATGACTGACGCCGCAGATCGATCACCGCAAGCTGTTTGAGGGTGACGCCCGATGATCAGCAATCTCTTTTTCAGCCCAAGCAAGCCGCAATCCGACGACGCGGCCAGCAGCGTCACCAGATATCAGGTGGATAGCCTCGTCATCGTAACGAAACTCAACGGCGTAGGGCGTGAGGCAACGAAGGTCGAGTTCATCTACCGGCGGTGCAACATCAATGTCTCTGAGTAGGCCCGCCAGCGCTTCCAGATCATGTGTGCGGCGAAACTCCAGACCGTGCAGACACATCACTGCTTTTAGCGCTTTCTCCGCGGCCTGTTGTGCATGAAAGCAGGCAACAGCAGGATCGACGGTAGTGGCATTCAGCAGGGCTGCGAACGCTGCTTGGTCACGTTTGGCCAAGCGCACAAATCGATTGGCTTCCTCACGCTGCGGCGTCATAAAGAATTTCCCCCTCTTTCTTCGCCCAATAAGCAGCGGTACCCGGCACCTGACTGCGGCGATCAAATTCTTGCGCGGACATCAGGAGAAGATCAATGCCATCCTCAGCGGTGAGCCGCCTGCTGCAATGCCTTGGCAGCCCACTGATTTAAGCTCAGGCCGCTGGCCTGGGCCACCGTGTCGCCCTCAAAGCTGATGCTGGTACTGGCTGGCAAGCCCAGCACCTTGCCCCAAAAAACACCATCGTCTTCGGAAAACGCGATGCGGGCGGTGTAGCCCTTGTAATTCATGCTGCTCATGCCTTCACTCCCACTGCTATCAGCCATTCTTTGATCTCCCTGATTTGGTATTTCTTGGCGGTCGCCGCAACGCGTGGGTCGATGGGTTGGGCTATTCAAGGCTACTGTCAATGTAGTCATGGCCATACCTCCAGGCATTGCGCAGCTGTCTGAGCTACCAGGAAATCTCGGATTCGAACTCCGAAATATCAATATGAATCTGTTCAGCGCTCATACCGGATCATCTCCCAACTGAGCAGGCACATCTGGCACCATGCTCAGGTAGTGTTCAAAATCGCTTCGGTTGCCCTTTTGGGCTTCCGATTTCAGGAAGTCGAGCGTTAATACGGATGCCATCTTTTCAGATGCCGCGCTTGCAATGAATTGGTTTACCGAAACGTCATCCCGGGCGGCCAACTCTTTGATCTTTTGATGTACAGAGTTTGGTAAGCGAATGGTCAGTGCAGTCATGGTTTGTTTCTCAAAAGAGTCAAAAAATCAGCAGGTTTGATGGCCTGCACCTTCAGTTCTGATGCGCGTCGAAAGTCTTTAACGTTGTGGGTGACGATGTATTGACTGCCCGAGGTAATGGCACACTCCAGCACCATGTCATCGTCGGGGTCGCGCAAAAACGGTCGCCACAAAAAATGCACGTCCTGCAGGTGTGCCAGTGATGCCAGGTAACGCAAATAGCCAAGCGCTGCGGCCACTGTCACCCCAGGCGGCATGTGCTCTGGTCGCGTCAAGACTGCCTGCCACTCGGTGTAAAGCGCAATGGTCAGCGCAAAGTCAAAGCGAGGCGTGGGTAACATTGAAACCAGTTGGAAACTGGCGCCATTGCGTGATCGCGCCGCAGCGACCAGGACGGATGTATCGAGTACGATTCGCACAGTGGATGAAATGTTGAATTTGGTTTCACTGGTATAACCAAATGCTACACGTTTTGCCAGAAAAAGCAAGCGATGCCTTGGCCTGCAATGAAATCTGAATTGTCAGACTGTGGACATCCGTGGATAATCAGGCTTACATTTCATCTTACATCAAGAGGTTCCCATGTCCGTCGCCACCATCACCTTGTCGAGCAAGGGCCAGATTGTGATTCCCAAAGAAATTCGGGATCAATTGCATTGGCACGCCGGCACGCAGATCACTTTGCTGCCGGGCGCTTCTGGCGTCACGCTCAAAGCGGTACCCAAGAAAACTGGCCGCAGGCTGGAAGACCTGATTGGCATGCTCAAGCATGAGGGGCCGCCACTCTCTACCGAAGCGCTTTGCGCACCAGTTGATTATTCCGAAGACTGGTCTGCATCCGGGCGCAACGCCCGAGGTGCGGATTTGGGAGGTTTGAAAGGTCAATTGGGGTCAGATTCCAATTAATTTTCCCAGAAAGCCCATGACCGACGCCACAAATCGTTCACGGCGAGCTGTTTTAGGGTGACTCCCGATGATCAGCAATCTCTTTTTCAGCCCAAGCGAGCAGCCAACACCGGCATGACCAACGGCTTCCCTCAGACGCAGATATTCGCTGGCACGGTCTGTCAACCCCTGCTCGACAACCACAAAATTTCAGGTAAGCTCGGCTGCGCTTTACATCAGAGTACATCAGCAAATTCCTCGCGGCTATGCTGAAAGAAGGCAGAACCTATGATTGCACCAATCAAGCACAAGCAAAGGGTGATGCCCCGAGCGCCCCATGCAATCGGCTGGCCGGTGACAGCGGCGCGGCTGGCCTCGATCACGGCGCTCAGGGATGGGTAGAGCGATAGACCGGCTGCAGAGGCCGCAGTCATTTCGGGTATCGATTGATGACGTTGTCGGCGTAGGCAATCACCTTGGGCACGGCAGTCAACACCTGTGGTGACAATGCCGCCACAGCGGCATAGACCTCAGGCATCTTCTCGGTTGAGTATTCATGTGCAATCAGGTTGCGCAACTCGCGGACCTTGATCAGTTCTGCGGCGCTAGCCCAGCCACGTTTTTCTGCGCGGTAGATCCGATCAAGTATGGAACCGCCACCCGTCAATTCGATCTCATCGATTAAGCGAAAGATGCGTTGAATGAGCAAGTCGGCCAGTCTGGCGAAGCGGCTGGTGAGTGATTCAAGACGTTCCAGTTGTTCTGGTGGCAGCCCATCTTGGCCAATCAAGTCTTGGCACCTCTCAAGCGAGTAGCCAAGGTGGTCGGCGGCTAGGTGCAGCCCAAGCAGTTCTTCTTGCAGAAGTGCAATCTTTTCCGGTGTCATAAGCGCACACCCTGCTGCATGATCATTTTTGGGAAAGGCCTGGTGGTATCGGAATACACGGCAATATCAATTTTGCGATCCCCCAGCTTGTGGTGCAGCTGCGCAAGAATGTCCAGCTTTGCCATTAAATTGATGCTTTTGGAAAGGATCAAAAGGTCAATGTCACCGCCATTGGCGGTATCGTCCACCCGTGAACCGAACAGGTAAATCTGCGCCTCTTTGTCCGCCTGCCGAATGGTCTCGCTGATGGCTGATTGCTCTTCAGTAGCTAAACGCATTATTTCTCCAGGACATTTTCGGGGCAGTATTCATGGGTTGTTTCGAATTTGAATCTTACACTTTCTACTTTGGGGCTGGATAAGGCACTCGGCTGGGCTTAATCCCTGAATTTGCCATAGATAGCCCAAAGGCCTACACTTCACTGATGGAATTTGAATGAGACGAAATCAAGAGCGAGTTGTGTTTTCGTAGACGCGGTTTTGATTTTGCCTACGTTGCCAAGGCGTTTTATGACCCCGCCAGAACTGTCGAAGCTGACACTCGGCGCAACTATGGCGAAGAGCGCTATCGGCTGATGGGCAGCATTGAAGGACGTTTGTACATCGTCATCTACACACCCAGACATGACACCACTCGCATCATTTCGGCCCATAAAGCCAACCAACGGGAGATCAAACGCTATGAAGATAGTGCGCCTCAGGATTGACCCAGCCGACCCGGCTTCCATGGCTTTGGGGCGCATAGACACTGCTTTTGTCGATGCCACCACAGAGGAAGACATTGCGCGGCACATCGCTGAAGATGAAGCCGAGGCCATGCAGGATGCCGCCAGATATGCGCGGCGAGTGCGCAAGCGCCTGGGGTTGAGCCAGGCCGAGTTTTCGCATTGCATCAGTGTGCCAATAGACACCATCCGTAATTGGGAACAAGGTAAACGCAGCCCCACAGGTGCGGCCAAGGCGCTGCTCAAGGTGCTGGACAGGGCACCTGAAACAGCACTGGCCGCGTTGAGCTGATGCTGCGAGTTGATTGGTGGGGTAATTGGGGTCAGATCAAAATTAGTTTGATAGCTGCAGCTGTTTGTTTCACGAGCGTTAGCGGCTATTTGTGTTAGGTGATGAATTGCAGATGCTCCGGCTTTGCGCCCAGCACCACATCGGGCCTGATGCGCTGGTCAAAGGTGACCAGTCGACCCTGTTGCCGCACGGCCAGCGCCAGCAGATAAGCGTCTGTGACCTGGCGGTGCCCGAGCAGCCGCTGCCAATCTATCAAACGCCTTCGGTATCGCGCAGCGCGTCAATCTGGGCGTTGCTGATGACAACGCCCTGCGACGCAAAAGGTTGGAAGCCGGCAACACCTGCCTGTGCTGCCTGTGATGCGTTGGTGACGCTGCTGCGCCCGGTTAATGCGTCGCGCAACAGCAGTGAGATTTGCCGACTGGCTGTTATGCGCTGGCGGTTGGCAATTTCTTTCACGGCCGAAAGAATGTCGTCGTCAATAACCAGCGCCAGCGTCGTGGCACGACAGGTTTCACCTTGACAGCGTGTACACCGAGGTTCCAGCCAGCAAGTTGGGCAGCAGGCGCACAACCTTGCCGTTTTGCAGACCAAAGCTGTCTTGCACCAGCAGGCCGTTACGGCTGGCCAGCACACCGAGGTCGGCGTGCGTGCCGACGCGAATGTTGGGCGTGTCGAACCACTGGTAAGGCAGGCGCTTGGTCACCGGCATGCGCCCGCCCAGCACGCTGATGCGGTTCGGCCAATGGGCAAAATTGGGGAAAGCCACCATGCCCAGACGGCCCACGCGCACGGTCTCGATCAGCATCACCTCGGCGTTGCGCAGGTGTTGCAGGGTGTCGATTTGCAGCACCACGTCGAAGCTGGCGTCCTCGAACGTTGACAGGCCTTCGTCAAGGTTGAGCTGGATCACGTTGACGCCGCGTTTCACACACGCTTGCACATTGGCGTCGTCGATCTCGATGCCGTAGCCGCTGCAGCCGCGCGCCTGGATCAAATGGGCCAGCATGGCGCCGTTGCCGCAGCCCAGGTCGAGCACACGTGAACCCATGGGCACCAGTCCGGCTATGGCCAGTTGGTTGGCGTTGACCCGGGCGCTGGCGCTCATGCGGGCGCTCCGACTGGGTTGATGACGTTGTTGAAGTAAGACCGGATGACGCCGGTGTAGCGGGTATCGTCAAGCAAAAAGGCATCGTGCCCGTGCGGCGCGTTGATCTCGGCGTAGCTCACGTCGCGCTTGTTATCGAGCAGCGCTTTGACGATTTCGCGGCTGCGTTTGGGGGCAAAGCGCCAGTCGGTGGTAAAGCTCACCAGCAAAAATTTGGACGTGGCACGCGCCAGCGCGGCGCTCAGGTTGCCGTTAAAGCGGCGCGCCGGGTCAAAGTAGTCGAGCGCTCGGGTGATCAGCAGGTAGGTGTTGGCGTCGAAGTACTCGGCAAACTTGTCGCCTTGGTAGCGCAGGTAGCTCTCGATCTGGAACTCGGCCTCTAGCGTGCTGTAAAAGAAATTGCGATCCTGCTCGCTTTGGCTGCTTGCTATCAGCTGGCGGCCAAATTTCTCGTTCATCACGTCGTCGCTGAGGTAGGTGATGTGGCCAATCATGCGGGCGATGCGCAGGCCGCGCTTGGGCACCGTGCCGTGCTCATAAAAATCGCCACCATGAAAATCGGGGTCGGTCTGGATGGCGCGCCGGGCGACCTCGTTGAAGGCAATGTTTTCTGCCGTCAGGTTGGGCGCGCTGGCAATCACCACCGCGTGGCGTACCCTGTCTGGGTATTGCAGCGCCCAGCTCAGCGCCTGCATGCCGCCCAGGCTGCCGCCCATCACGGCGGCCAGTGTCTGGATGCCCAACGCGTCGAGCAAAAGGGCTTGCGCGTTGACCCAGTCCTCGACCGTGACCACCGGAAAGTCGGCGCCATAGACGCGCCCGGTGTCGGGGCTGACGTGCATCGGGCCGGTCGAGCCAAAACACGAGCCCAGATTGTTGACGCCAATGACAAAAAACCGCTCGGTGTCGAGCGGCTTGCCCGGCCCGATCATGTTGTGCCACCAGCCCTCGGATTTGTCCTGGCCGGCATAGGTGCCGGCCACATGGTGCGAGGCGTTCAGCGCGTGGCAGACCAGCACCGCGTTGCTTTTGTCGGCGTTGAGCGTGCCGTAGGTCTCAAAGCTGAGGTCGTATGCCCGAATGGAAGCGCCGCTTTGCAAAGGCAAGGCGGCGGCAAAATGCATGGACTGGGGCGTGACGTTCATAGGTGGGTAGAAGGACTCGCTTTGAGTATAAAGCGGCCATTGTCCCGCCACGAACCGTCAAAGCAGGTGCAGTCGGCGTGCGCCCTCGGTGAGTTCGGCGCGGAAATTTGGGTGCGCAATGGCGATTAATTCCTGGGCGCGCTGCTTGGCTGACTTGCCGCGCAACTGGGCCACGCCGAATTCGGTGACCACATAATTAACGTCATTTTTGCCGGTTGTGACATGGGTGCCCGGCGTCAGCGTGGGCACGATGCGGGTCAAGGTGTCGTCCCGGGCGGTCGATGGCAGCACGATGAATGACTTGCCGTCACGCGAGCGATTGGCGGCACGCACAAAGTCCACCTGGCCACCGGTGCCGGAGTAGGGTAAGGGCCCCAGGCTTTCTGAGCCGCACTGGCCCAGAAAATCGACCTGTAAGGTGGCATTGATCGACACCAGTTTGTCGTTTTGCGCCGCCAGGTAGGGGTCATTGGTGAAATCAACGGGGTGCATCTCCAGCGCCGGGTTGCGCTCCATGAACTGGTACAGCTTTTTGGAGCCGAGCGCGAACGTGGCCACCATTTTCCCGGGCATGTAGTTCTTTTTACGATTGGTAATGGTGCCGTTCTCGATCAGCGTCAAAATGCCGTCGCCGATCATCTCGGTGTGAAGGCCCAGGTCGTGCTTGCCAGCGAGCTGCATCACCACCGCGTCGGGAATGCCGCCGTAGCCAATTTGCAGCGTGGAGCCATCGTCGATCATGTCGGCCACATACTTGCCAATGGCCTGCTGCACCGGGCCAATTTTTGGCAGGCCGACTTCCGTTACCGGCTCGCTGCTTTCCACCAGCGCGCTGACCTGTGAAATATGAACGTGGCAATTGCCATAGGCAAACGGCACATTGGCGTTGACTTCGAGCACGATGGCGCGCGCTTTCGCCACCGCCGCCATGGTGTAGTCCGGCCCCAGGCTGAGCGAGAAAAAGCCTTTTTCATCCATCGGCGAAGCCATTGAAAAAACCACATCAGCCGGAATCTGGCCACGCTGGATCATGACCGGGATGTCGGAAAAACTGCAGGGAATGAAGTCGATCGCCCCGCTTTGCCCGCCCGCGCGTGACGCGCCGCCAAAGAAGAAAGCCACGTGGCGCACATGGTCCGCAGTCTCAGGGTCGAAATAGTCAAATTTGCGCACGGCCAGGATTTGCCCCACCTTGATGTCGTGGAAGCGGCGGCGTTGCGTTGAGAGCGCCGTCAACAGCGCCGGCGGCTCGCCAATGCCGGTGGGCACGATGATGAAGTCGCCGTTGCGCAATTGATCGAGGGCATCGTCAGGGGAGCAGCGTTTGCTTTGGTAGAGGGTTTGAAATGACATGGAGCCTGACAGGTTGATGGTGGCGGGGAATCAATGGCTGATGCGTTTGCTGCCTGGCAGGGTGAGCCCGCAGAGCGGGTGCCACCATAACATGAAGCCATGCCCCCATCAAAAGTTCGGAACATCGAGCACCCGAAGGGACTCTCAAGCCCGCATCAGCGCCTCAATTTCGGCCACGCTTACCGGCACATCACGTGTCAGCAGGGTGCAACCTTGGTCCGTGACGACCGCGTCGTCTTCGATGCGGATGCCGATGTTGTGAAACTGCTCGGGAACGCCGTCGGCCGGGCGCACGTAGATGCCGGGTTCGAGGGTGAGCGCCATGCCAGCTCGCAAAATGCGCGCCGGGCGGTCTTTGATCGTTTCACCCGTGAGCGCATCCTGGCGCGTGCTGACCTGGCCGAGTTCGCTGGGTTCGGTGTAGTCGCCGCAGTCGTGCACGTCCATGCCAATCCAGTGGCCGGTGCGGTGCATGTAAAACTGAAAGTAGGCGCGTTTCTCGATCACATCTTCCAGGCTGCCGACCTTGTTTTTGTCGAGCAAACCCACATCGAGCATGCCTTGCGTCAGCACCTTGACCGCTGCGTCGTGCGGGTCGGTAAAGCGTGCGCCGGCCTTGGTGGCAGCTATGGCCGCTTCCTGCGAGGCCAATACCAGTTCATAGAGCGTGCGCTGCGGCCCGGTAAAGACGCCATTGGCAGGGAAAGTGCGGGTGATGTCCGACGCATAGCCGTCAAGCTCGCAGGCGGCGTCGATCAGCACCAGCTCGCCACTCTGCACCAGACCCCGGTCGGCGCGGTAGTGCAGCACGCAGGCGTTGGCGCCGGCCGCCACGATCGAGCCGTAGGCGGGAAATTGTGAGCCCTGGCGGCGAAATTCGTGCAGCAGTTCGGCTTCCAGATGGTATTCGCGCACCTCTTGCCCGGCGCGCAGCATGTTGGCGCTGAGTTGCATGGCGCGGATGTGGGCGACGGCACTGATTTGCCCGGCGCGCAGCATGGTGGCTTGCTCGTGTGCATCCTTGACCAGGCGCATCTCGTCGAGCACGCCGCACAGGTCGTGCTGTGTTTTTGGGCACAGCGCGCCATAGCGCACGCGGGCGCGCAGGGCGCCCAGCCAGCCGTCGATGCGCGTCTCCAGCCCCTTGTGGGTGGCAAACGGGAACCACACGGCATCGCAGCCGTCGATCAGGGCGGGCAATTTGGCGTCAATCTCGGCCACTGAAAAGGCCGCCTCCAGCCCCAACTGGGCCGGCGCGTCGGTCGGCCCAAGCCGGTAGCCGTCCCAGATTTCGCGCTCCATGTCCTTGGGCTGGCAAAACAGCGTGGATTTGCCGTCGCCCGTTACCACCAGCCAGGCCTTGGGTTCGGTAAAACCGGTCAGGTAATAAAAATAGCTGTCAGCGCGGTACGGAAAGTCGCTGTCGCGGTTGCGCTGCTGCTCGGGTGCCGTGGGGATGATGGCAATGCCGCTTGCGCCAATTTTTTGGGCAAGCTGGGCACGGCGCCGGGCGTAAATGGGGTTGGTGTTCATTGCGGAAGTCCTTGTGCGATGCGAAGCAATTCAAGCCCGCGTTCTGTGCGACCGCGACCGCGGCTAGCGCGCAGGGAAAAACGTGTTTCCGAGTCAAATTCCACCAATGCCTGGGTGGTCAATTCATCCAGCAAACGGGCCAGACTGATGCCGCGCTGCTCGGCCATGGCCTTGAGCCGTGCGTGTTTTTGGTCCGGCAGGCGCAATGTCAATGCACTCATTGAATGGACTCCTTTAAAAATTCGGGCGGTGTGATGATTTTCAGCATGGGGAATCGTAGTTCCATGGCAGAAAAATCGCGTGTATTCCAGGTCACGATGTGTGATGCAGCGCAAGCAACAGCCAGTTCCATGACATGGTTGTCACCCTCGTCGCGTAAATTTGGGCGCCATGAATAATAGGTTTTGATCCATTGGCATTGCGCAAAAAATATGTCCAGCAATTCATCGCGTTCATCGGCATTCAGGCGACATCCTTCAAACAGGGTCGCGCGTGACATCACGTCTTCATATTCAAGATAGAGCGCCGAACCCATGGCTGGTATGACCAAGCCCGACAGGCACCGCTGGATGACGCCAGCCGATGCACCGACCCCCATGCAGGCGCCTACAAAGACATTGGTATCGATCACAATCATAGCCAAGATGATACCGGGAAAAGTTTTTCGGTGTCATATGTGGTGTCATTTTCCGGCATTGAGCTGTGCCAGCCGCTGCGGTGTACCCACATCGGTCCAGGCGCCGTAATACAACTCGGCGGATACCTGACGATTGTCCATGGCGCGGCGCAACAGCGGTGCCAATGGGGCCTTGATACCATTCGGGTTGCCTGCTGCGATGTCGCACCAGGGCGGCTCGAACAGGGCGCGGCGGTAAAGGGCGATGGTGGAAAAGGTGTAGCGCGGGCGCGGGTCGTCTTTGCTCAGGTTCAGCGCCAGCGCCCCAGCGGCATCCGCTGCAGTCTGTAGGCCAAAGTCGCCCCCCGGGTTGTGCGGCGGGTTGGGCACCAGCCACAGATGCGCCAGCATGCCGCTGGCGGCAAAGCGATCGAGCGCCGCCTGACTGAATTCAAAGCCGGGCGTGAACACATCGGCGGCCAGCACCCAGAACACTTCGCCCAGCAGCGGCAGGGCGCGCACGATGCCGCCGGCGGTTTCCAGCGCGCCGCCAAAGTCGCGCCCTTCGTGCGAGTAGCGCAGGGCCAGGCCAGGTTGATCTGACGTGGTTTCAGGCAAAAGTTGATCGCCGAATTGCGCAACGATTTGTTCCCCCAGCCAATTCGTATTCACCACCACCCGCTGGCAGTCACCACGCTGCAAGGCTTCCAGATGCCACTGCATCAGCGGCTTGCCCTGCACCGCCAGCAGTGGCTTGGGGCAGGTGTCGGTGAGCGGGCGCATGCGCTCGCCACGACCGGCGGCCAGCAGCATGGCGCTGGCCGGGCTCACAGGTACCAGAGTGATCATGAACCAGCGGCGCGCTGCGGCACCAGCAGCCCGCGCTGCACGCCAGGGCGCGCCACAAACGCCGCCAGCGCCCGTGTGACATGGGCAAAGTCGTTCATGCCCACCAAGTCGCTAGCGTGGTAGCGCTCGATCAGGTTGCGCACCCACGGAAAGATGGCGATGTCGGCAATGGTGTAGCTGTCGCCCATGACCCAGGCGCGATGTTCCAGGCGCTGGTTCAACACGCCCAGCAGGCGTCTGGACTCAGCTGCGTAACGGTCGCGCGGGCGTTTGTCTTCAAAGTCTTTGCCGGCAAAAATCGTGAAGAAACCCAACTGGCCGAACATGGGGCCGATGCCGCCCATCTGGAACATCAGCCACTGGATCGCCTCATACCTGGCCGCCACATCTGTCGGCAAAAATTGCCCAGTTTTTTCGGCCAGGTAGAGCAAGATGGCGCCCGACTCGAACAGCGCCAGAGGCTGGCCGCCGGGGCCGTTGGGGTCGAGGATGGCGGGGATCTTGTTGTTGGGAAAGGTGGCGATGAATTCTGGCGAGAGCTGGTCGTTGGTCTCGAAACTGACCAGATGCGCCTCATACGGCAGGCCCAGTTCTTCCAGCAGGATCGACACCTTGACGCCGTTGGGTGTGGGCAGCGAGTAAAGCTGCAGCCTGTCAGGATGTTTTGCAGGCCATTTGCGGGTAACGGCAAAGGCGTAGAGGTCGGTCATGCAGACTCCTAACAATAGATTGGTTTCAGTGCGGACTATGGTAGCGCCGACTGCATGCGCAGCCTGCGCGCCGCGTCTTGCGCGCGGGCGTCGTCGATTTCGCGCAGCACGGCCTGCATGTCGACACTGGCCTGCGCGCGCTCGAAGCGGCCGGTCAGCACCGACTCGTTGGACAGCAAACCAGCCTGGTAAAGGTGCCACATCTCGGGACCAAAGTTGGTGGTTAGCAGTTCGGGCGCAAACTGGCCAAAGAAGTCGCGCAGGTTGGCCACGTCGCGCAGCAGCATGCGCTGGGCGTGGTTGTTGCCGGCGGCGTCCACCGCCTGCGGCAGGTCGATGATGACGGGCTCGTCCACACCATCAGCACCATCGGCGCCCGGTGTGTGCGCCAGCAAAATGTTGAACTCCGACAAATCGCCGTGCACCACGCCCGCGCACAGCATGCGCACCACCTCTTTGATGAGCGTGGCGTGGTGCTGGCGCGCCTGCTCAGCAGTGAAGGTCACATCGTTCAGGCGCGGGGCGGCGTCGCCGTTGGCATCTGTGACCAACTCCATCAGCAGCACGCCGTCGCAGAAGTTGTAGGGTTGCGGCACCCGCACACCGGCCGCGGCCAGGCGGTAGAGCGCGTCGACCTCGGCGCTTTGCCAGGCGGCCTCCTGCTCCTGGCGGCCGAACTTGCTGCCCCGGCCAATGGCGCGGGCGGTGCGCGAGTTTTTCACCTTGCGGTTTTCGGTGTAATCCACCGCCTGGCGAAAGCTGCGCTGGGTGGCTTCCTTGTAGATTTTGGCGCAGCGCACCTCATCGCCACAGCGCACCACAAACACAGTGGCCTCTTTGCCGCTCATCAGCTGGCGCAGCACGCTGTCGATCAGGCCTTCTTCAATGAGGGGTTGCAGTCTGGGAGGTGGTCTCATGGCGTATTTGCGCTGTGGATGTTCGCCGGATTGTCGTCGCCCGGCCATGCCACGATGCCGAGACGGATACTGAACTCAGGCGCGACGCGAATAGGGGGAATGGTTGCAGTTTTCATCGTCTTATTGAGTCGCAATTGCAATTCACGTCAAGAACGGTGGGTTTCCGTGGCGGTCGGGAAACGCAATCCGGGTTTACAAATTTCTCCAGACCTGACGTTCGCCTCAGCGCTTGGCCCGCTTTAAACCATGTCCGTAAATAAGCGGTGATTGATGGCCCCTGCGGGTGCTGCGCCAGACTAACTTGTCACCATCTCCTGTGGTTCAAGTTGTGATCCAAGTTTTTGCTTTGAAAATAAGCAGTGTTTTTTGCCAGCAGGATCAAGCAGGTTCCTTGTGACGTGACCGGCAATTACAATGAATTTTGCTGTAGCAGCCATCAAAACCATCTTGCCTTCTCGGGCAGCGTGTGCGCTTCAAGAAACCATTTTTGTGAATTCCCAACCCGCCCCGATAGACCAAGCTTTGCGCCCAAAGCTAATCGGTCCACGTTTTCTGGCCCAATACTATCGCCGGGCCATCACACTTTGGTCGGTGATTTTTTTCATGATTGTGGGCGGCATTGTCTGGAGCGATTGGCAGCGCCAGTTCGCCCTTGAGGTGAACCTGATCAATCAGCGGGTGCAGGAAAGCGCAGTAAACCTCAAGGCCATCATCAAGGCTGCTTCCGATGAAATAACGCAACTGAGCAGTTGGGCCAACAATTTCCCCAAGAATGCGCCCGTGTCAAGCGCCCATCTGGCTCAAAAGCCACTCGGCAGTCACCAACTTGCAACTGTTGAGGGTGAGTTCAGCCTTGACGAGCGGGCCGCATGGCCACCGGCGCAGCGTTTGGGGCAGATGTTGGCGCTCAGTGGGGCAAAACAGCCACGTGCGGGTGGCGCACCGTCTAATCATGAATTAGGTGTAGCCATGTTGGAGCGCATTGGAGATGGCTTGAAAACATCAGATTTTCTGCGCTGGACCTATTTCAACGCGGCCTCCAAAGATTTGCTGGTGGTCGCGCCCTGGGCTCCAAAGAAGGATTTTTTGGCTGGCGAACCCTCTATTGCCAGCTTTCTGGCGCATGCCTGGACCTATGAAGTGGCCACAGCCGGCTTACCTGAGAACAATCCAGGGCGGCAACCGTATTGGACCCAGGCCTACCCGGATCAGGTTGGGGCGGGTCTGATGGTGTCGCACGGCGCACCCGTGTATTGGGGCGATGAATTTGTGGGCGTGGTGGCCACTGATCTGCAACTTGATTTTCTGAACGCATTTTTGCGTCGCTTTCCCGACCCTGAAGGCGTCTTGGTCATTGCCAATGCGCAAGGTCAAATCCTGGGTGACCGATCCGAAAAACCAGCCGGCGGCCCTGACGGAATCAATCGCATAGGCAGCGTGCTGCCGCCGGACTGGCGTGGCGCGGATGGGCAGTCCCCATTGCAAGGCTTGCGCAAGGGTGGTGACCTGGTGTTTACTTCCAGCCTTGACGCCCCTGGCTGGACGCTTGTGTTCAAGTTGCCGCAAGCCACTGTGAACGCACGTGTTGCCAAAGCTTATACAACCAAGTTTTACCTGCTGCTGGTGCTGGTGCTGGGCGCCTTTGTGATCCAGTTTGTCCTGTGGCGCATGTATGTGTCACCGGCTTTGCTGATTGCTGATTTTGTGACGCGCGGCGCCACCGACACTGGGCAGCCAGTCATGCCCGATATTCCAGGCATCTGGCGACCCTGGTTCGCCGCCATCTCACGCACGTTTGGGGAACGTCGGCACTATTTGACCCAACTGCAGTCAAGTCATGATCTGCTGGATCAGCGCGTGCAAGAGCGAACCCACGAGCTGTTGCAGGCGAACCAGGCGTTACGCGAAAAACGCGCTGAGGCCGAGCAAGCCAATCTGGACAAGTCCCGATTTTTGGCGTCAGCCAGCCACGACCTGCGCCAGCCGGCCCACGCCTTGGGTATGTTCATTGATCGGCTTGATCTGGTTTCAACCGACCCGCAAGCCAAAGGACTGGTGGCCAGTGCGAAAGCTGCAGTGCGCGAAATGCAGGACATGTTGGATGACATGTTCGACCTTTCCCGCCTCGACGTCGAATCAGCTCAAACCCAAATCCAGTCCTTTCCCGTCAGCACCCTGTTTGATGCCTTGCAACGTGGTCTAGCGAACGAGGCGAATGCAAAAGGCTTGCGTTTTCGCGTTCGACCCTCTGCAACCTGGCTAAAGACGGACCCTGCGCTGCTGCGTCGGATATTGCTCAATCTGGTCAACAATTCAATCAGGTACACCCCTGCCGGAAGCATCCTGGTGGCTTGCCGACCGACCCGCTCTGGCACGCACGCGCGCATTGAGGTGTGGGACAGCGGTATTGGCATTGCGCCCGAAGATCAGCAGAAGGTGTTTCAGGAGTTCTATCAAGTCGCTAATCCGCAACGTGATCGCAGACTGGGTTTGGGCGTTGGCTTGAGTATTGTGGAACGCTGCTGTCGGCTGCTGGGGCTTGCCTTGTCGCTTCGCTCAGCGCTGGGTGAGGGGACGCGCGTGTCCGTCACGGTGCCACTTGGCAAGTCCAATCTTGACGTGAGCGACGACAACGTTCTGCAGTCGTGCGTCCCCAGTGAAATAACAGGTCGCCAAGTGATGCTGATAGAAGATGATGCGATGGGACGAGAGGCTGTGGCAGGCATGCTGGCCGCATGGGGATATTCTGTCATCGCAGCCGAGAGCGCCAAAATGGCCGCAGAGGGATTGCAGAAAGATCAACCACCCGACATCATCATCAGTGACTTGCGCTTGGGCGATGGCGTCAATGGCATCGAAGCAGTGCGCATGCTGCGAAGTTTGGCGGGCCAAAAAATCCCGGCTTGCGTGATCAGTGGTGATACGGATGTCCGAGTGAGGCAGCAGGTCGAAGCGGCTGGTTTGATACTGTTGAGCAAGCCGGTAAGGCCCGCCAAACTTCGGTCTGTGCTGAGACACCTGACGCAATTTGATTCCGCAGAAAATACCAAGCACCAGGCGTGAGGCTTGGGCGACAAGCCGTTTCACAAAGCGGCAGGCTCACGAAGTTTTTAGCCGCCCTGCCCACTGCGTGACCCAATCACCGTCGCTCACCAGCACGATGCCGAGCAGCACCGGCACGGCGCCTAGCAAAAAACTCGCCTCGATCGGCTCGGCCAGCAGCCAGGCGCCAAAAACGATACCAAAAAGCGGTGTGAGACGCATGCGTCGGGGTCCAGCCGGGCGTTCATGGCGGCACTGTCAGTTGGCGGCATCCGGCTGGTCCACCACCGACCAGCCGGCATGGGTGTTGGTCTTGTCGTTCTCATAATCCCATACCGTGCCGCAGTGCTCACACACGTAGCGGGTGATGGTGACTTCGCCGCTGCGGCGCTCTTGTTTGCGGTTCTTGCCTTGCATCAGTTCGGCATGACCGGGTGCGCGGCGCCAGTTGCGCTGGATGCCGGCGCAGGCATCGCACAGGGCCGGTTTGTTCGATTCGTTGGATGGATTCTGGTCTTGGGTCATGGGGGCGCTTTCGCTAAAGGAAGTGATTGTCGCGCCTGACTAGCACGTGCTCTGCAAGTTCCGCAAACGCAAATGCGCCGCATCGTCCCTGTCCACCGGCTGCTGGTTTTTGGCTTGCAGGTAGTGGTCGGTGAACACATCCAGGTAAGCGTCCAGCACCTCTGCCGCATGGGGCTCACCGGCCAGCGCCAGGCACAGCGCGCCGACTTCGGAAGTGCAAAAGTGATCCGTGCGGCTGGAGCGGCGCAAGCGGTAGTTTGATATCTGCTCAGGGTGCAAGCTCAGCACCGGAAACTGATTCAGGTAGGGGCTTTTACGAAACATCTTGCCGGCCTCACTCCAGGTGGCATCCAGCAACACAAACAGCGGGCGTTTGGCCGGCCGCCCATCGGTGGCAGCGTCGGGCAGCAGCGCGGTGACCAGCCGCTCGGACGGTACAAACTCTGCGGGGAACACCACGTAGGGCTGCCATTGCGGGTCGGCCAACAGGGTCAGCAAGTCGGGGTCTACTGACGTGCGGGCCCAGCCAAAAGCAAAGGTGTCGGCCACCACATCGGCAATCAGCCAGCCGGTGTTGCTCGGCTTGAGCGGCTCGATGTCAGCCATCAGCAGGCACATGCCTGCGCGCGTGGGCACATTGGGGCGCAAGGCGCACAGGCAGTGGCTGTGCATCACCCGGCAGTCCGGGCAGCGCTCACTGGGGCCGCCACGCGCGCGAAAAGGCTTGACGGCGCGCGCCAGACGGGCGCTGCGCAGACGGGAGACGGCGTGTGGGGCGTGTGGGGCGTGGGTCATGGGTGGACTTTTGAGGCGACGGGCTGACTCCAGCCTGGCACATTGACGGCGTAGCGTGTGGCCTTGCCCACGCCTTCCACGCGCAGCAGGCCTTTGGCCGCCAGATCGCTCAGATCCCGACTGGCGGTGGCCTTGGAAGCGCCGGTGATTTTGGCGTATTTTTCGGTGCTCATTCCGCCTAAAAAACCGCCGCCCAATTCGGTGTTGCCAGCCTCCAGCAGTCGGCCCAAAACCTTGTGTTGCCGCGCATTCAGGCCACAGGTCCCGGCCCTGATGCGAAAGGCGGACTTGTCCACCGCCTGGCGCACCACCGCTTGCGACGTGACGCACCCTTGTGTGAACGCCTGCACAAACCACTGAACCCACGACGTCACATCGATGGCGCTGCCGTTGGCCACAAGCGAGGCTCTGCGCTGGGCCAGATTCAGCGCGTTGAAATAGGTGGCGCGGGCTTTTAGCATTTGGCGCGCCATGCCAAACACACGCATCTGGGCCACAGGTGCGTTCACGTCTTGTGCCAGCATGTCCTGCGCCAGGGCCATGTCCACCACCGCGCGCCCAATTCGGCCATTGCCATCTTCAAACGGGTGGATTGATTCAAGCCACAGATGCGCCACCGCCGCGCGGGCAATGCCATGCAGGCTGGGCGTCGCATCAGCGCGCGGGCGGGTTGTCTCAAACCAGTCCAGGAACTTCGTCATCTCGCTGGCCACCTGGCTGGAAGGCGGTGCGGTGTAGTGCACCACTTCGCGCCCCATGAGACCGCTGACAATCTGCATGGGATCCGCGTGATCGCGCAACCGACCCACCACGATGCGGGTGATGCCCGAAATGCCGCCCGGAAACAAAGCCGATTGCCAGCGACACAAACGGTCCAGGTCCAGTGAAGCCTGGCAGTTGTCACCCGCATCCTGCATCACCAGCACCAAACCCTCCACATCGCGGTCATGGCTGGGCGTGTCTGCCAAGCCGAGTCGGCGCGCCACCGAAGACCGCACCGATTCCAGATTGAGCTGTTGCCCCTCAATGGCCGCCGTGGCCAAGGCCTCTTGCACCCACGACTCCTGACGTAGCTCTTGCACCTGGCCCAGGCCAATGGCGTCCAGCAACCCCAGTAGCTTGCCTTGCGCCAAGCGCGCCAGGTCCAGATCCGGCGCGAGGCTGGCCGCGTCAAATGCCAGCGTCGGCCAAGCGGCCTGCTGCCAGATGGCGCAGGGCTGGGTTGGCGAAGCTTGGGTGGACATGAGGCGTATTTTATACAATACGGCTCAAAAAATGATGCGTATTTTGAGAAATGCGCATCAAGTATCGGCAGACCTGCGCAAACAGCAGTCAACGGTCTTGACAACCACCGACAGCCGCAAGTTCTTGCTTATTTGGCAGGCCGGAACAACGCGCAAAGCTTGTTGCCGTCGGGGTCGCGCAAATACGCCAGATAGAGTTTGACCGCCCCGCCTTCGCGGAACCCCGGCGGGTCTTCACAGGTGGTGCCGCCATTGGCCACGCCGGCGGCGTGGAAGGCATCCACTTGCTCCGCGGACGCCGCGTTAAACCCGATGGTGCTGCCATTGCCGTGGGTCGCAGGCTCGCCGTTGATGGGCGTGGTGATGCCAAACAGGCCGGTGGGGCTGCGGTAAAAATAACGGCTTTTGTTGGCCACCCCCGGGCCAATGCCCAGCGTGCCGAGCACCGCGTCGTAAAACTTCTTCGAGACCTCAAGGTCATTGGTACCAAGCATCACATGACTGAACATAAATTCTCCGTGGGAGCCCGATCAAGGGCGAAATGGGAACGGGGGATGGTAATTGATCGCCTGGTTTGACGATTAATTTAAGATTAGACGAGTTTTCACTTTAAATTGGTCGGATTTTGAGTTGTAATTAGACGCGTAACTTTCACTCGCAAATCCCACGGTATGACCATCGCCCTAATGCCGCCAGACGGCAGCACCATCCCGCGCCGAGTACAAGGCAAAATCGCCACCGCCTTGCAAGACACGCGCGTGGTGCTGCTCGTTGGGCCACGACAGGCGGGCAAAACCACGCTGGCGCGGCTCTTCGCCAGCCCCGAGCGCCCCTACCTCACACTGGATGACGCCGCCACGCTAGCAGCTGCCCGCTCAGACCCCACAGGGTTTGTGCGCGGTTTGAAGCAGGCCGTTATTGACGAAGTGCAGCGTGCCCCCGAGTTGCTTTTGGCCATCAAGGAAAGTGTGGACAAAGACCAGGCGCCGGGTCGTTTCCTGTTAACCGGCTCCACCAACCTCATGGCCATGCCGCTGGTGGCCGACTCGTTGGCGGGCAGGCTGGAGGTCATCACCCTGCTGCCCTTTGCCCAAGCCGAAATGGCAGGCACACCGGGCGACCTGCTTGACCGGCTGTTTGACGGCGCGGGCTTGCCCGCCGTGGTCAACCCCGTGGTGGGCGATGCGCTGATGGTGCGTGTGCTCAATGGCGGCTACCCCGAGGCCCTGCGCCGCACCAGTCCCAGCCGACGCCAGGCCTGGTTGCAAGACTACGTGGCTCTTATTCTTGACCGCGATGTCCGTGACATTGCCAATATCGACCAGCTTGACCGTTTGCCGCGTTTGCTCGATGTGCTGGCGGCTCACGCCGGGCAACTGGTCAATCACAGCAGTTATGGCGCGGCGCTTGGCCTGACCGTGCCAACGGCGCAGAAATACGTCGGCATTTTGGAGCGCTTATTCTTGCTAAGACTGGTGCCACCCTGGTCCCACAACGCCGTGAGCCGCCTGACCAAAACCCCCAAGCTGCATTTTCTGGACAGCGGCCTACTTGCCGCGCTGCGTGATGCCACGGCCAGCGAGCTTCAGAAAGACCGCACCCCCTACGGTCCGTTGTTGGAAAACTTTGTGGTGTCCGAAGTGCTCAAGCTCATCACCTGGTCAGACAAGCGCCTGCGCGTCTCGCACTTTCGCACCAAGGATCAGGACGAGGTGGACCTGGTGCTGGAAGATCGGCGCGGACGCGTTGTCGGTATTGAGGTCAAGGCCTCAGCCACCGTGCGCCCCCAAGACCTGCGCGGCTTGCGACAACTGCAAGCCGCTGTAGGGGACAAGTTTGTGCAAGGCCTGGTGCTGCACGACCATGACCAGATCACACCGTTTGACGAGAAGCTGCACGCCGGGCCGGTGTCGCTGTTGTGGCAGAGTTAGCCACCTAAGCCGCCAGATGAAAACCCAAATCAGGCAGGGCTGTTTTGGCGGTCAGGTGCGTCATGGCGTGGTTACTTCCAGCTCAAATCCAGCTTGCGCCGGGTTGCCGCGCAATCGCGCAGGTACAGGTTGATCAGGCTTTGATACGGCATACCGACTTCTTCGGAAATTGACTTGAAGTAGTTGACCGACTCCTCATCGAGCCGGATGGTGATTTGTTTTTTGAGCTGGGCTGCGTAGGGGTTCTTGCGGGCAGCGGAAACATTGTATTCTTTGCGCATATAAAACCTTTAGGGGTAAGACTTCGTCTCATGACTGCTGGCCTTGCGGGCAGAGATGATGCGAATGATGTTGCCTTCGCTCCTGTAGCAGTGGCACACCACCAGCAGGCGCAGTGTGCGGCTCAGGCCCAGGAGAACAAAGCGTTCTTCATCGTCAGAGTGATCCGGATCGTCAATCAGCTTGGCGCGTTCATCCAAAAAGACCGACTTGGCTTCCTCAAAGCTCACGCTGTGCTTTTTGGCATTGGCTGCGGCTTTGTGCTCATGCGGGAAGTGTAATTACATCGTAGTTTATAGGCAAGCAGCCAGGGCCAATGGTTGTGAACAAGCCCTAAGCGGTCGTAGTATGGCGTCGGAAAAAACGCTGCCTCTGAAACAATGAAATGTGATTGAGCAAAAGCCATGAACTTTTCAACGTCATTTGGACCATTGCCCTGAAGCACTTGCACCTCTTAAAGCACCGCGCAAAGACTATTGCGACACATAAATAATGACATGACTGGCCGCAACCGGGCGTTTTTGCAAAGAGGAGTGGTAATGCGAAATGTTCATCACCACACACCTGTCTTTCCCCCGCACCCGAAACAATGGTTTCGGGTGCCGTGCTGAGTGCGAGCTCAATGGCGGAGATGCCTTTGGTTTTGAGGTCGTTGGCGCTGATGTGAGTCATGGAGAGCCCGAAGTGCTATTTATCGTGCTGTTTATGGCACGACATATCTCCCTCTTGAGCAAATAACAGCAAGCTTTGGCCGGCTAATACTGATGCCCATGCGCCCCATGCGCCCCATGCACATGGCCGTGGGCCAGTTCTTCGGGCGCTGCGGCCCTGCAATTGGCCGCCCACTTTGACGCCCGGCGGAAAGTCGCGGCGCGGCATGGTTTGCGCCAGGCCTTCGTCGCGCAGGCCAATGGCGTCTTCGGGTTGCAGTAGCAGGTTGGTTTGGCAGCCCACCGTCTGGCCGTCCAGCGCGGCCTTGATTTTCATGGGTGTTGGGTGAGGTGAATGGTTCAGCTGCGCATTCTCGCGCACGCTATCCCTGCATACCTTTGCCCCTTGATTCCATAATTTCAGACCATTGAATCCATAATTTACGATCATAGATTCCGGATTTCACGGTAGTATTGGCGGCATGAATTCAGCACCTCTATACCATCGCCTGATCCAGGCGCGCATTCAAGAAGCACGGGCTGACACGCCTGTTGTGCTGGTCGCGGGGCCGCGTCAGGCGGGCAAGACCACACTGGTGAGACAGGTGGCTGGGCAGGGGCTGCGATACCTCACACTGGACGACGAGTTGACGCTGCTGTCCGCCCGCGAAGACCCGACCGGAATGATCCGAAGTCTGGATCGTGCGGTGATCGATGAAATTCAACGCGCGCCGCAATTGCTTCTGGCCATCAAGAAGAGCGTGGATGAAGACCGACGGCCAGGCCGTTTTTTATTGACTGGGTCGGCCAACTTGCTGGCCCTGCCCACCGTAGCCGATTCGTTGGCCGGCCGCATGGAGACGCTCACATTGTTGCCACTGTCGCAAAGTGAATTGCGAGGCAATGCGTCGAACTGGATCGACCACGCCTTTGCCGGCAAACTGCTCAAGGTTTCTGAGCCGATGACTGGAGAAGACTTGGTTGAGGCCGTGTTATGCGGGGGCTACCCTGAAGCACTGTCCCGTGCCACCACGCGCAGGCGCACGGCATGGGCGCGTCAATACATTGATGCTCTGATCCAGCGAGATGTGCTGGATGTGGCAAACATTGACAAGCTCGACCAGTTGCCACGCTTTCTGCGCAGTCTGGCCCAGGTGTCTGGTCAGATGTGCAATTACACCCAGCTGGGTGGTCAGGTGGGGTTGGACAGCAAAACCGCAGCGCGTTATGTCGGGGTGTTTGAACAGATGTATCTGCTCAAACGGGTTGACGTTTGGGCCAGGAACAGACTGAGTCGCATGGTTAAAACGCCCAAGCTACAGTTCATCGACTCCGGTTTGCTGTCGACGTTGCTCGATCTGGGCGCTACCGAGGTACAACAGGATCGCAGCCGGTTCGGGCATGTGCTGGAAACCTTTGTTTACAGCGAGTTGCTTAAACATGCCACCACCGCTGAAGGTAACTATCAGCTGCTGTATTACCGCGATCTGGACAAGTTTGAGGTCGACGTCTTGATCGAGAACCCCGCCGGGCAATTGATCGGCGTGGAGATCAAGGCGTCGGCTACGGTGAAGGAAAGTGACTTGCGTGGCCTCAAAAAGCTGGCCAGCGTGGCTGGCAAACAGTTCAAACTCGGGGTCTTGCTCTACGACGGCACAGAAACTCTGCCTCTGGGTGATGGGTTGTGGGCTGCGCCACTGTCTACTTTGTGGGGGCGGTAGCGCGATGCCCGAACCCAAGATTCCCATGACTTGTCCCCGCATCGTCCTGGTCACGCTCAACGCGCGCTACATCCACGCCTCGCTGGGCCGGCGCCCGAGGTGGTGGCGGACTTGCTGGCCACGCTGGGGACAGCACCATCAGCTGAGGCACCCGCCGGGGTGCAGATCGTGGGCTTTGGTGTGTACATCTGGAACGTGTCGCAAACCACCGAGGTGATCCGGCTGCTCAAGGCCGCGCGGCCCGACCTCAAAATCGTGCTGGACGGCCCGCAGCCGCTCATGAAAATCATTCCCGGCGAGCAGCCGCCGTTGGCCGAGCTGGAACTGCCCTACGGCGAATACAGCGATGCCGACCTGGCGCACCGCCTGCTGTATGTGGAGGCCTCGCGCGGTTGCCCGTTCAAGTGCGAGTTTTGTCTGAGCGCGCTCGACAAGACAGCCTGGGGTTTTGAGTTGGAGCGGCTGGCGACATTGCACACAGACCTTGGACCCTGTGGGGCCGACTTCAGTCTGCCATGGTCGACTGAAGTCGGCCCCACAAAAAACCCCACAACAAGCCCAAACACTGACCTCTTTTTGCACTTTGAAGTCATCCCCGACCACCTGCCGGATCGCCTGCGCGCCATGCTGGCGCAGTTCCCGCCGGGCGTGCTGCAGCTCGAAGTGGGCGTGCAGACTTTCAACGTGGCGGTACAGCAAACTATCTCACGCCGACAGGACAACGACGCCACCGAGGCCAACCTGCGCTGGCTGCTGGCGCACACCCACGCGCACCTGCATGTCGACCTGATCTTTGGCCTGCCGGGTGAAACGCTGCAAAGTTTTGCCGATGGCTTTGACCGGCTGCTGGCGATTGGCCCGCATGAGATCCAGCTTGGCATTTTGAAACGCCTGCGCGGCGCACCGATTGCCCGCCACAGCGCAGCGCTCGGCATGGTTTACGCGCTCGATCCGCCCTACACCGTGCAGCGCACCGCCGTGGTGGATGCCGCCACGCCGCAGCGCTTTGGCCGCCTGGCGCGTTACTGGGAGCTGCTGGCCAACTCGGGGCGTTTTAATCAGTTGGGGTCAGAGCACGTCGCTACGCGAGTGGTCTGACCCGCAAGCCTAAACCTCATCCCAGTCCTTCCAGTCCACGGCATGGCTGATCCGGTAGAGGTTGACTGCATTGCCCACGGTGGGGGCAAAGACGTCATGGCCAATCACCTCGAGCGTGCCGTAATCTTTCAGTCGGTCTTTCACCTGGCCCTTGAGTCCGGCAAACCACAGTTCGATGCCCTGCTGCGTCAGGTCCTGGTGCAGCTTGACCAACATGTCGGCGGCGGTGATGTCGATGTCGGTGATGGCATCGGCCACCACCACCAGGCGCCGCGTGGGCGTGGGCGCTGCGGCGATGGCGCGCTGCACCTCTTGCTGAAAAATCTCGCCGTTGGCAAAAAAGAGCTGCGCATCCCAGCGGAACAGCACCAGGCCGGGCACGCGTCGGCCCTCCGGATGCCGGATGACGTCGTGGTAACCCTTGCTGCCGTCCACGCGCGCCAGCACCGCAAAGTAAGGGTGCCAGGCGTTCCACAGCAGCACCAGCATGGCCAGCGCCAGGGTGATGACAATGCCTTGAATGACGCCAATCAGCGCCACGCCGACAAAGCTGGTCAGCGACAGTGCAAATTCCACTTTGCGTTGCCGGTACATTTGCCGCATGCCCGCCACATCGGCGAACGACAGGCAGGCCGCAATGACCACGGCGCCCAATACCGCACTGGGCAGGCTCTGCAGCCACCCGGTGCCCGACACCAGCAGCAGGGCAATGGCCAACGCGCCCACCAGACCGGTCACTTGCGTTTTGGCCCCGGCAGCTTCGGCCACCGGGGTGCGCGAGGCGCTGCTGCTGATCGAAAAACCCTGAAACAGCCCGGTGGCAATGTTGGCCAAACCCAGCGCCACCATCTCCTGGCTCTGGCTGACCCGGTAGCCGCCCCGCTGCGCCAGTGCGCGTGACAACACACTGGTATCGGTAAACGACAGCAGCGAAATAATGACGGCACCCGGCAGCAATTGCCGCATATCGGACCACGACACCGCCGGAAACTGCCAGTCTGGCAAGCCCTGCGGCAGGCGCCCCAAAACGGACAAATGGGCCGTGTTGGCCAGGTCGAACCAGGCCGAGATGCCCGTGGCCAGCAGCACCACAAGCAACAGGCCCGGCCAGCGCGGCCGAAGTTTCGCCAGCAAAATAATCAGGGCCAGACTGACGCTGCCGATCAGCAGTGCCACCCAGTTGCCCTGCCCGTTGGCCACGCTTTGCAGCAGATGGTCCACTTGGTCTGGCAGGTCACCCGCCGTGGACCCAATACCCAGTATTTTTGGCATTTGGCCTACCAGCACGGTCAGGGCGATGGCGTTCAAAAAGCCAATGCGGATCGGTTTGGACAGCAGGTCGGCCAGCAGCCCCAGGCGGGCCAGCCCGATCAGCATGGAGCAGACCCCTGACAAAATGGCCAGCATGCCCGCCAGCAGCACAGCGCGCTCCACACTGCCTGCAGCCAGTGGCAAGATCAGCGCCGCAATCACGGCCGTCAGGGTCGAGTCGGGCCCCAGCACCAGGATGCGGCTGGGGCCAAAAATGGCATACACAATCAGCGGAATGATGGTGGCATACAAGCCGTGGATGGCGGGCAAGCCAGACGCTTCGGCATAGCCCATGCCCACCGGCACCAGGATGGCGGTGAGCGCCAGGCCCGCCACCAGATCGCGCATCAGCCAGGCGCTCTGGTAGTTCCGCAAGGTGGCCAAGCCGGGTAACCAGCCCGGCAGCAAGCGCATGTTTTTCCAGAAAGTTTGCATCAAACTGAGCCGCTGGTTGCGGTTAAAAAGGGGGAGCGCACAGGGGTGATCATGGTTGACAACAAGTTTACGACCCGAAGTCCATGAATCCAAATGCAAGGGTTGCGGCCCGGCGCCCGCCATGACAGCGTTCGATCACCATGCGGGTGGCTTGTGGCCATGAACGTTACCATCACGTCATGAAAAAGAACGCACTTGCCGCGCACGCCGTCTGCCCCTGTGACAGCGGCAAAACGTATGCTGACTGCTGCGGCCCGTGGCATGCCGGCTTGCCGCAAGGTGTGCACGCGCCCACGCCTGAAGCGCTGATGCGCTCGCGCTACAGCGCCTATGGGCTCGGCCTCATTGACTACCTGCTGGCCACCTGGCACCCGTCCACGTCGCCCGGCGAGCTGGAGCTGCCACCGCTCAAATGGCTGGGCCTGGAAGTGCGCCACGCGCAGGCTGCGGGTGATGTGGGCGTGGTGGAATTTGTGGCGCGTTACCGAGAAAGCGGGCGCGGCGGCCGCATGCACGAGATCAGCCGTTTTGTGCGCGAGGACGGGCGCTGGCTGTACATCGACGGTGAGCAGCAGGCGCCGGACTGAGCCCGGGTAGTCACTGCGAGCGAAGCGCGGCAGTCCATGGCTTCGGAAGTCATGAATTGCTTCACTTCATTCGCAATGACTCAACCCGTTTTAAGTCGTGATGCGTTTGAGCATCACCGGGCGCTGCGCCGACGGATGCGCATGAAGCTGAATTTTCTCCAGCAGCGTCTGTCGGGCGCGCTCGGCGGCGCTGGCGTCGGCCGCGTGCACGATGACCAGCAGCTCGCCGGCTTGCACGGCTTGCCCGATCTGGGCGAACTGCGACAAACCCACCCGCGCATCAATCGTGTCGCTGGCCATGCGCCGGCCGCCGCCGAGTTCCACCACGGCCAGGCCGATGTCACGCGTGGCCATGCCAGCCACAAAACCACTGCGTGGCGCCAGCACCGGCAACTGCACCGGCGCCGGCGGCAGGTAGTGGCCGGGGCGCTCGCAGAAATCTGCCGGGCCGCCCAGCGCGGAGACCATGCGCGCGAACTGTTCCAGCGCGCGGCCGCTGTGCAGTGCGTCGTCCACCTGTTGCAGAGCATGGGCCTCGTCGCCAGCCAGGCCACCCATCAGCAGCAACTCGGCGCTCAGGCGCCGGGTGACATCGAGCAGCCGCGGGTCGACAGCGTCGCCACGCAAAAATTGCACGGCCTCAAGCACTTCCAGCGCGTTGCCGCAAGTGCTGCCCAGCACCTGGTTCATGTCGGTGAGCCAAGCGCGCGTGGGCAGCCCGGCGCCGTTGGCCACTTGCACCAGCGACTCGGCCAGGGTGGTGGCCATCGCCAGCGAGTCGGCAAACGCGCCGTTGCCCACTTTCACATCCATCACCAGAGCCTGCAGGCCGGCGGCCAGCTTTTTCGACAGGATGCTGGCGGTGATCAAGGGCACCGACTCGACTGTGGCCGTGACATCGCGAATGGCGTAGAGCCTGCGGTCGGCTGGCGCCAGGTCGGCCGTCTGGCCAATGATGGCGCAGCCCGCGCTGTGCAGCGTCCGGTGCAGCGTCGGCACATCGGGCGCGCACTGGTAGCCGGGGACGCTGGCCAGCTTGTCGAGCGTGCCGCCGGTGTGGCCCAGGCCGCGGCCCGAGATCATTGGCACCACGCCGCCACAGGCCGCCACGATCGGGGCCAGCATCAGGCTCACCTTGTCGCCCACGCCGCCGGTGGAATGCTTGTCCAGTACCGGACCGTTCAAGTTGGCGCTTGACCAGTCCATCACCAGTCCGGAATGGGTCATGGCCTGGGTCAGGTCAACCGTTTCCGCGCGGCTCATGCCCTTGAGAAACATGGCCATGGCCAGCGCGGCGGCCTGGCCTTCGCTCCAGGAGCCGTCCACCAGGCCACGCACAAAAGCGTCAATATGGGCGCGCGCCAAGGTGTGGCCGTCACGCTTGATGCGGATAATTTCCTGGGCCAGCATGGTATTTGTAGCCCGGAAGCCAATTTGGGGTGTCTGCTGTGGCGGGTGTTCCCGGATTGCGCTGCGCTTCATCCGGGCTACCCAAGGCATGGCGACAGCACCGCCTCGACGTCGTTCAACAGGCTGCTGGCGCCGATGCGAAAACGCTGTGGTGTTAGGGCTTGTGCGCCGAGCAGTTCTTGCGCAAGGCCAATGTATGCGGCGGCTTCAGCCACGGTGCGAATGCCACCGGCTGCCTTGAAGCCTACCCGGTTGTTTGCGGAGGGGCTCGCGGCAATGGCGCCGAGCATGAGGCGTGCGGCCTCCAGCGTGGCGCTGACCGGCGTTTTGCCAGTGCTGGTTTTCAGGAAATCGGCGCCACTGTCCAGACTCAACTGGCAGGCGCGTTGGATCAGCGCGGGTGTTTGGAGTTCGCCGGTTTCCAGAATCACTTTGAGCAGCAAGCCCGGGCAAGCTTGCCGGACCGCCATCAGCAATTTGGAAACGACGCGTTCATCACCGGCCATCAGGCTGCGGTAGGGCAGCACCACATCGACTTCCTGCGCGCCCGCTTGCACGATCTGTTCGGCATCAAGCACGGCGGCGTCGATGTTGGCGTGGCCGTGCGGGAAATTGGCCACAGCCGCCACGGCAATCGTCGCTGGCAATTGCGCGCGGGCGAATGCGGCCAGGCGCGGCCAGACGCAGACTGCAGCCACCGGGCTGAATGGGCTTTGCGCGCGCTGGCACAGGCTTGCAATGTCGGCCTCGGTGTCTGAGGTGTTCAGGCTGGTCAGGTCGAGGCAGGCCAGCGCCAGGCGGGCGCTGGCCTGCGGGGCGTTACGCCATTGGGTTGACAAAGGGGTCGTCATGCGCACGGTGTAGAAATCGGAAAAAGTATTGTCACTGCGAGCGAAGCGCGGCAGTCCATGCAGTCGGAAGTCATGGCTTGCTTCACTTCGTTCGCAATGACGAAATCATGTCGGCCAGCAGTTGGCTGGCGGCAGCACTGCCCAGTTGCGCTTGCTGCAGCGTGTGGGCGTGGCTCAGGTCCTCAGCCGACATGCCGGCGCCCAGGTTGGTGATGAAGGACAGCGCCAGCACCCGCAGCCCCAGGTACCGCGCCAGAATGGTTTCGGGCACGGTGCTCATGCCCACGGCATCGGCGCCCAGCAGGCGCAGCATGCGGATCTCGGCCGGGGTTTCAAACTGCGGGCCAAAAGCCCAGGCGTAAACACCTTCAAACAGGGTGGCGCCCTGTGCTTTTGCCACGTGCTGGGCATGGGCACGCAGGGCAGAGTCATAGGCATCGACCATGTTGACAAAGCGCTCCGAACCATCAACGCCGACCAGCGGCGAGCGCTGCGGCAGGTTGAGGTGGTCGCTCAGCAGCATCAGGCTTCGGGGTGGCATGTCGGGGCGCAAACTGCCCGCCGCGTTGGTCTGCACCAGCGTGTGGCAACCCAGGGCTTGCAACACGCGAAAGGGCACTTCCATGCCGTCAATCGCACCGGATTCATAGCCATGCTGGCGCCCGCTCAGCACGGCCACGGGCTGCGCGCCCAAGTGCCCCAGCCACAAGCTGCCACCGTGGCCAGCCACACCGGCTTGCGGGAAACCGGCCAGCTCGGAGTACGGAATCTGGATAGCGTCGCTGAGGTGGTCGGTCAAGCCGCCCCAGCCCGAGCCCAGCACCACCGCAATGCGGGGTTGAAGATTCGGGGCGCGCTGGCGGATGGTGTCAATGGCGTTCATGGGGTGTGATGGCAAGCGTTTTATCTGGCCTTGATGTGACCCGGCCCAAAGCTCTCGGGCAGCAATTGCGCCAATGTGTGGCGCGGCCCCAGCGCCAGTTCGTTGGCGCTTTGGATGATCAGATCGGGCGCGCCAAACTCACGCAATTTTTGACGGCAACCACCGCAGGGCGTGATCCAGCTGCCCTCGCCACCGCTGCCTACCACCAGCACGGCGCGGGCTTTTCGGCCACCGGCAAGCACCATCGCGCTCAAGGCAGCCGCTTCGGCACACAGGCCTTCGGGGTAGGCGGCGTTTTCCACATTGCAGCCCGCATGAATGTTGCCTTGATCGTCCAGCACGGCGGCGCCGACCGCGTAGTTGGAATAAGGCGCGTAGGCGTTGCGCCGGGCCTGGCGCGCGGCCGCTAGCAGCGCCTGCTGCTGGCTGTCGGTGAGTGTGAAGCTTGGCATGAACGCACTTTACCGCGAATGGGTGAGGCCACGAGCTGCTGAATTTGCATGTGCACAAGGACTAAAGAATCACCATATGGGCCGGTTCGGCACCATGAACAGCGCTCAATGGCATGCGCTGATCAAAGCTGACCAGGCAGCCTTGATGTTGGACGGCCAATCCAAGCAAATATAGATCAGTGAGCTGCCGCGGGCTGTGGATGTGTGCGTGGCGAAAATGGGCGGCATCCAGAATGCTGATGTCGTCTGGCCACAGTTGGTGCCACGGTGCGGCGGTAGAGCTTTGCAACATGTGCACCAGCATGGCCAGCGGCTGCGGGTGACTGTAGGCGGCCTGGCTCATGACGCGCAAGCAACCGTTTTGCGTCAGCGGGCTGCTGGCCCAACCTTGCTCAATGTTGGCATCAAACCATTCCACGGCTCGGTCATGATGCACATGTTCGCAGTCGTGCAGGGCGATCAGCACATTGACATCAAGCAACGCGCGCATCAGATGCCCTCTGCATCACGCAAGCGGTCAATCAGCTCATTACTGACGACGCCACCGCGCTTGGGCAAGGGGTGAATGCCATAAGTCGTCAACCGTTCTGATACTTTGGACGGTTCCTGAGCGTTTCCGTCTGCAGGGTTTGGTGGTGGCGTGGCGAAGGCGCGCCGGGCCAGGTCGCTGATGACTTGGCCCAGAGACTTTTTCTCACGTCGCGCCAGTTCTTTGGCGGCAAACAAAACGTCGTCGGCGATATCCAGGGTGGTGCGCATGGCTTCTCCAAATTGATGTTTGATGTTATTGCATCAAACATCATTTGTCTATTGGCGTCGGCACAAAAGGGATGGCTCAGGTACTCGCACGCACGATCAACTGATGGCCCAGATTGATGCAGGACGGGGTCACCACCTCCCCGTTGATCAGCGACACCAGCATGCGCGCTGCAGCGCTGCCAATTTCCGAGCGCGGCGTGCGTATGGTGGTCAGCGGCGGCAGCATCTGGTCGCTGCCGG
>Ga0210044_10001063_pt1 | contig 41695 bp, 41 predicted proteins | sample CryGey13umfilter_2_FD_183959 | JGI IMG/M metagenome (GOLD analysis project Ga0210044, IMG submission 183959) | Groundwater microbial communities from aquifer in Utah, USA - Crystal Geyser 4/9/14 3 um filter (SPAdes) (version 2) | ecosystem: Environmental > Aquatic > Deep subsurface >... | reverse complement strand
AGGATAATTGCGCCTGAAACGAACCAGAAAATGCGCTTCAGGATATAAAACTCAAAAATCCTCTCCTCAAATTGTCCAAAATGGCGCTCCACCACCGTTACTTCAAACTTTTGCAGAGGGTTCTATATTATAGCCCGTCTTAAAAGAGGGTTAAGACCTTTTTTGATCTCTCCGGGATTTATCCCCGCCCCCTTGGGGAGCCTCTCACTTGGCTGCTTGCGGCAGGGACTCAACGAGCGTTTAATGATTCCGCTCACCTCACACCCTCTATTGAAAAAGACGAAACACCAAAGCCGGAACTTTGATTTTAGAACGATCGACTCCGCGCCGGAATTTCCGGCGCGAATACATTGCCAAAAGCCCGAAATTAGGGCACAGTCAGACTGTGATTTTTATGATTTGTGCAGAAAATTCTACACAACATTTACACAGGCAAAAATGGTGCAATTCTGTTGTTTAGTTTCAATAAATTAAAATGGCTACCAGATAGGGTCGGAATGACAGTTTTATTATCTGTTTTTCTATCCTCCCCTGCCTTTGCGCAGGCTATTACGCTTGATCTCGGGGCGGGTGCAGAAAACGGCACAATGACCGGACGCGTGATCCAGCTGCTTGCCATCATGACCGTGATTTCGCTGGCGCCATCAATTCTTGTGATGATGACCTCGTTCACACGGATTATTGTCGTTCTTTCTTTCCTGCGAACCGCAATCGGCATCCAGCAGACCCCGCCAAACACGGTTATTATCTCGCTGGCGCTATTCCTGACCTTCTTTATTATGACGCCGACACTACAAAGCGCGTATCAGGCAGGCATTGTGCCGCTTATTAATGAAGAAATTGACGAAGTGACAGCTTTCGAACGCACGGTTGACCCGTTCAAGCAGTTTATGCTTGCCCATGTCCGCGAAGATGATTTACGCCTGTTTATGGAGCTGAGCGAAACCAAAGTCGAGACCCCGATAGCAACCCCTCTGCAGGTTCTTATCCCGTCATTTATGATTTCGGAACTACGCCGCGCTTTTGAAATCGGCTTTATGCTGTTCCTGCCTTTTCTGATTATTGATATGGTAACGGCATCCATCCTGATGTCCATGGGCATGATGATGCTGCCGCCAGTGATGATTTCCCTGCCCTTCAAAATCATCTTTTTTGTTCTCGTTGATGGCTGGTATCTTGTCGCCGGAGCCTTGGTGAAGAGCTACGGGCTGGGGGTTCTGCCACCGGGGTAGCTCTCAACTCTCTAATTGGACACAGCCTGCGCATCCGTACGGTAGGATTCCAGAAAATCCTTGAACATATCGACTTCCTGTACAATGGACTCGATGGTTTCGCGGTCAGCCATGATCGTAGTCTTGCGGGGTCTGGTGACAACGTCAAACAGACGCGCCCGTGCGGTTTTCTTCATTGCATCTTCGTAACGGCGGCGGGCATTATTGAGCGCCACACGATTACCGGCCAGATTCAATGCCACGGCATTATTCAGGATCAGATCTGCTTGCGCAGGCGTGAGCGGTCTGCCCATATCAAGAGCTTCATCAAGGATTAAGTCCTGTAACGCTTCAGCCGCATCTTCCCACAATCCGGCCTTCCAAGCGATATCAACGCGAAGCCTGTTGACATCAGGAGCAGGATCAAAACCATGGAGCATATCAAGCGCTTCCTCCGTACGGTTAAGTTGCGACAGTCCCCGCGCCCGCAGCAAATCAATCTCGCGCAATTTATCTTCACGCGCCTTACCGGAAAGAAGATCATTATAAAGATCACGGCCAATGGCCAGATATTTCATAGCCGGACGCGGATTTTTATCAATCAGATCAATCGCGCCGAGTCTAATGGCCACACGCGCTTTATCCTCACCGCTTAAACGGAAATCGACCTGATGTTCCAGAATTTTGGTCGCACGCTCAAGAAGATCAGCCAGCACAAGGCGTTCTGCCAGTTTTTGGATGAGCCTGTTTCCCTCCTCACCCGTCGGGGTAAGCTCCCTGAACTCCTCATAAACCTGTACAGCATCCAGAGGATCCAGATCTTCATCCCTGAGCAGGAGATCACGGAAAGACTCTCTCATATAAACGGCCACTTCCTTGCCGACATCTGATTCCGGACTCATCGTAATGGCATCACGCAGAATGGAGAGCCCTTTCAGATATTTATCCTGTTCCAGATAAAATTTCCCCAGCATATAATTGATCCGTGCCTCAAGCTCGTCCCCGCGCCAGAGATAACGCAGCCCTTCCAGACGATCTATGGCCTGTTCCAGTGTTATATCACCATGCTGCAATTCTAGCATGGTGAGCGCCAGCCCTCCTTTAGCGCGATAAAGATCATCGTGCCCGCTGCTCAGATCACTCCATAACTGCCGCGCCTGATCGAATTCCCCTTTTTGCCTGTGAACTTCTCCCTGAAGATAGTCCAAACCAGCACGAGTCCATGATTTAAGGCTTGCACGTTCTTTTTCTAGAACGGCCAGAACCTTTCCTGCCGTTGTTCCATCACCCGATCGCAGCGCAATTTCCGCCAGCTTCAATCCGATTTTCTCAAGAAGCGGACGCGGATACCCCATTAAAACCGTAAAATCACGCGGCATCATTTCCACAGCCTGTTGCCAGTCTTCCAGCATCGCCAGCGTATAGGCGCGCCAGTAATCAAGCTCGGTATACTCCATCAACACAGGATGCCACAACTCATGAAAAGCAATCTCGTGCTTTCCAGCCAATGCGGCAGAGGCTCCCTTCAAAGCGCGGAACTCGGGATTATCCGCAATAGCCGGCAACTCTTCAGCCGCATAGGACAGGAAACCAAGTGCTTCCTGCCCCCGATCATTCGAGACATTCATTTTCGCCAGCGTCAGTAAATCCTGTACCCGTCCTTCCTTATCCTTGACTGCCATACCGGAGAGCAAAATACGCTGATTTTCTTCCAGCGCTTTTAAGCCACCCATCATCCAGCGGTCAAAATCAAAAATCCGGCGGATTTCCTTTCCCGGTTCAGCAGGTTCATCCGCGACAGTCACCTCCTGCACTTCTGTACGGATCAAACGACGGTTTATGTCTTTGGATCGTGAAAAAGCAAGACCTGAAGGACGCATGATTTCAACGGTTTCGCTCGTCTTTTTAATTTCAAGGTCATCGGCTTTCGGTATAATCGCCAGTCCAATGACACTCTCCAGCATATCAAAATCAACCAGAGAACGCCACATACCACCAAACTGACCCGCCTGTTCCATTGTCACGACTTTGATCATATCGCCAACAGAAGGGTCTGGAACCTCGAGAATTTTTGTAACAGCCGTTAACGGCCACACAATTTTTCCATCCCGCGCCGCTGTTTCATTGGAAGACTGACGCTGCATTTCAACCGGTTTTGCCGACCGCTCGTTTGGGGTCACAAGAATACGCCAGATCAAACCGCCGCCTTCTCCATACACATGCATATTGAGGGTTTCCGGCGGCAATTTTGTCCGGAAAGCAACGCCCCCCTTGATTTCCATGCGCTGAAAGGGCGTAAATTTTCCAGCCTGCTCTCCCGATATCTGGGGAGTCACAGGCAATGTCGAGCGATCCATCACAATCCACAGCCAGTCGGAACGACGAAACGCGGCCAGTCCCATCGCCTCGGTCGAGGAAACAGTAATAACGTGGGGAGGCATTACCGAAGCCGCCTGTTCCAGAATTGTTTTCTCCGGCGGCAGAATTTGTTCCTCGACAGATTCCGCTTTCATGGACGGAAGCTTCTCCGCATCCGGTTTCACAACGAGATCTGCAACAGGGTCTTTAACAGACCCGGTTTTTACAAACTCCTTTTCCAGCTCCTTTTCCTGCTTTTCCGGCTTCGGGGTCTTTACGGTTACAGGAGAAGAGTCCGGGGATGACGTGGTAGATTCCTTGTTATCCAGAGGGGCCAAAACATCAACCACGACACGGTTTCCCACCATAAAATGCCGAAAATTACGTTCCGGCGGTGTTTTAAGAACAACCTGAAGATTTGCACCACTTGAAGAAACCTGCTTCACATCCAGAATATCCGTTCCGGCGCCATGCTCATGCACGCTCAGAGACATATCGGCAGATTTTTGAAAATCCACCAAAATCTCTCCGGAGTTCTGCTGTCTGACATTATAGGAAACCGGACTATTCCAGTCAAAGACAGCACGCGTATAACCGCTATGTTTTCCCGTACGTACCGCAACAGAAGTCTGTGCCAATGCCGGAAAAGAAAGCATCAGAAAAACAGATAGCATTAAGATAATCGGTCTGAACATAGAAAAAACCGGCAGTAGATTAGATGACAGGAAAGACAAACAACATCCTTGTTTTATTATAAACCAGTAAAGCCATAGTGACAAAGCCCTATCGCTTCCAGAGCCATTCAGCCCCCTAGTTCTTTGCCGGATCAAGAAAAACTCTCTGCGCCGCACCATCATGATTCATAACCACAATATCTACACGCCGCGCCAGATCCAGCCTTTTTTCCTCATCCACGATTCCCTGAAGATCCTCATAACGGCCACTGGAAAGTCCATGAATCGTAATATCATTTTGATAGCCGACACTCTCCAGAATGGCTGCAACATTTGCTGCACGGGACATGGAAAGATCCCAGTTCGAATCAAAGCCCGTAGACGTCGCGCCGACAGGTCTCGGATCGGCATGGCCAATAATCTCGATTTTATTCCTGATCCTTGAAAGCTGCCCCCCCAGCGCATAAAGCGCTCTTGCCCCCTCTTCCCTGACCGTGGCGTCTCCCGCATTGAAAAGCAATTCGCGTGGCAGAGAAATAATAATGCTATCCGGTTGTGGAATCAGCACCACCTTTTCCAGATACTGGCTATCGGCGATCACGGCCTCTATCACCGTGCTCAGATATTTTATATTCAGCGCCCGATTAAAGTTTATTTTATCAATATTGATAGCATCCTGCGGCCCTTTGCTGACAGGAGCGCCATAAAATTTATTAAATTCGGACTGGATGGAAGAGGTGATCTCTGACCACTCCTCCTTGGCAGGCGCCGTCATCGAAAACAGTAACACAAAGAATGTCAGCATCAGCGCCATAACATCGGTAAAAGACACCAGCCAGACATGAGAGCTTTCCTCTACCTCGTGGATATCACCTGTCCGGCGGTGATAACGTCTTCCGGTCGAGGAGATACCCGTCTGGTCAGCAGGCTCTTTTTGAGCTTCATCATCTGCCATTTACATCTTCTCCCAAAGGATTGAAAGGAATATGACGATGAAAAAGAAGCTCGACAGTTTCTTCTTGTCCTTTCTGTATCCCGATACTCATCAGTTTCACAGGAAGCCCTGCCTTTTCAATTTTCCCGGCAACCAGACCCATTCTTTTCATCAGGGACGACAATTTCTGAGGCTGGCTGTTTTCCAGATTAGCCGGATTTTCATTAATATTGAGGACAATATCCATCCGGTACGGTGCTCCTGCATAATCTGTCTTCACCAGCGCCACAAGAGTGCGGAGAAAAAAATCTTTATCAGGGGACGAGACACCAGATGTCTGGACAGCAAGAACAGCCTCTTCAAATGCCTCTAGAGAAAGCTGTACAGCCATAACGCCATTCCCCTGATCCACGATGGATTTATAGCCGGGAATCTGTGCAGAGAACAGGGTCTGCAACTGCTCGATTGTGCTTCCTTCATTAAGGGCTGAATCATTACTTTTTGTGAAAACAGGTTTTTCTTCCATCCGCCATGTCTCAAGACGGGTTGAGAACGCATTCCCTAGACTTGCCATGACCGGAAATGCTTTTGATTCCTCATAACTTGAAATGGCATTGAGAACAATAAAGAAAGCAAGAAGCATAATAAACAAAGACAGTCCCATAAGCTGGCTGGCCACAGATCTGGCTGTTCCTGTATTTCCTCGGCGTCTTCTATTCTTCATTCCCTTATATCTTGCTCCGGCACGCCTCCTGCCCCTGCCAGGATCAGGAGAACGTGCACCAGTATCGCTAGAACCTATAAAATGACTCATAAAATATGAACACAATCATAATATCGAGAGCAAAAAACGAATAAAAACCCCTTATTTTCTTTATCTTTTTCCTTGATACGGAAATCACAGAATGTCTTCAAAAAATTTATACTTTTTTAATCGTCAAATGCAGAAAGAAGTTTGTCAATATCTTCCTGTGAAATGGCATTGCCCGGTAACTGGGGACCATTTAAAAGACGTTCCGCTTCCGTTTTCTCCGCTTCTTCTGCCGCAATATGCTTTTGTTGATCCTCCTTATCCGGTACTGACTCGTCCAGAATATGAAGAATTTTTCCGACTTTTTCATCAATGGTTTTGAGCGTTCCGACAACATTGCTCACACGCTGGCCTGTAATATCCTGAAAAGAGCAAGCTTCAAAAATTTTGGTCACTTCCGCTTCCACAAGCGCCGCAACAGCCGAATCCATTTTTCCCATATGTTCCTGAATCACCTCGCAAGCATCCATAATAGCGCCTGTGGCTTCTTCCGTGGCACCGACAATAGCATCAAGCTCATCCGTAGCGGCAGGAATATGTACCCCGTTTATATCCCCCGCCCTCGCCGAGCCAAGCTGCTTACGGGAATCATCAATAATCATTTTCAGATCATGAAGCTCCTGAAACAGGACATCCTTGGCGGCAAAATCTGTTTTATGAACTTTATCAATCACCGAATTGATTATGCTGACAACCTGATCCCGTCCATAGGCTGCGCTTTTCAAATGTGCGTTTTCCGACATAAAGCAATCCTTTTTATTAATGATCCGGTTTAGAATGCGCCAATCGCAGATGATATCTTCTGTTTCAGCGTATCCGCATTAAAAGGTTTGACGATATAATTGCTTGCCCCGGCCTGCTTGGCAGCAATCACGTTTTCCGTCTTACTTTCAGCCGTCACCATGATAAATGGTACATCCTTGTGCTTGTCATCATTGGCGCGCACCGCTTGCAACAAATCAATACCGGTCATAGGCTCCATATTCCAATCGGAAATGACCAGTCCATAGTGCTTGTGTTTCATAAGCTCCAGTGCCTGTGTACCATCAAGTGCTTCATCCACATTGTTAAAGCCAAGTTGCTTAAGAAGATTACGAATAATCCTCAGCATGGTTTTATAATCGTCTACGATCAGGACATTCATATTTGTAATTGACACTTATCTTCTCCCACTTGCATTGATTAAGCCCTCAAGATTAAAAGGCCGTATTTAAAATACGATAATTAAGCATAGAAAAATACTGTTAAATATTTCTAAAAATTATAATGTTTTCCCAAATAAATTAAAAAACCTTTTTTCTTAATGACTTATTAGGTATTTCTAAGGAAAGATACGAACGCCCCCTACACTATTGCAAGCATAACGTATCGGCGGCTGGACAGCGGGCTGGGAAGGGTAGCTACTGCCATTAAACTGTAGAGCAACATCTTTCGTAGCCGCATACATCCGCCCCGAAATTCGCACGATAATATCCTTCCAGCCATTTGTTGTATTATCGCTCACCGTAAAAGGCCCCCGCACAGGATCTATTTCCGAAACCAATCCAAAACCATCATTATAAGCCTTGAACACCATCATCCGGCAACCACTCAAGGCACACCAATATTGATGCGGCGCTTTCATCAATACAATTCCCTCACGGCGGCCATCATTATCAAGATCAATGCGCGTAAAATCATACCGTGTATTCTGCGGCGCGTTTCTAGAAGCCACATATTCGGCGATAGCGGCCATAAACTGTTCATTTCCCGGATCTTTTAACGAGGAAACTTCAGGCATCGGCATCAGACCATGCCCTGATTCTTTATCCGAAGCACAGCCGGAGACCAGCGTCATACAGAGTAATGCCAAAATATAAAAGAAGTGCTTCATCCGGATATCTGCGCCTGTTCAGAAAATGTGAATCTATCGCTATTATCGGGATCATAAAAAAGGGAGGCAAGGCGGCCTCCCTCTATAAGGTTTTTTTACGCACAGATTTTATATCTAAAAATTCCCCAGAACCCGTTTCACCGCAGAAAGAGCTTTCCAGTTTTTAACGACAGGATGACCGCCGCGTTTTGCAAGACCGTAAAATGCTGTTGTCATGTCTGCCATATCTTTTAGGGTTTTAGCTTCTTTCCCGGATAAAGGCTCACCCGTCACATCACGGCGCTGCAGATTTTCATGCTTCATGGAGGCACGGATTTCATGGACATCCGGTTCAGAATCAAGCCGGGGCTCCCGCAACGGCGCATTATTTTTAAGAATATAATGGATACGCGGCCATGTGCTGGCCTTGTCATTAAAAGCATCCATCGCGCTACTACGCTCAAGGTGGAGCATACGATTATATGTCAGCGGAATCGTATTGTTAATCCCCAGATGCCCTTTCGGCTTGCGGTCAATTAACTGCTCGAAATGGTCATGATTACTGGCAACATGACGCGCCACATCGTCACGTTCAAGCGTGTCTCCCCCTGTGAGAACAGTGGCAAGACGATCGGCAACCTTCACATCCACATGATTCACGCCCCCTTTGGCAGGATCATGTCCGCCAATATAAAGATGTGCAACATTCATGCGAATCGCAGCGCGACCCGATACGCCCGGCAAATTGAAAACAGGAAGCGGTTCAGGCTTGTAATCCGGTGCCATTTCCAATGCGAACGCTTTGGCATCGGCCAGCACACGATCCGGATTCATACTGATACGATCCTGCGGACGCAGCCAGAGCTTCTTCCTGCCATCCTGCGCACAGCCTGCACCTGATTTCAGAGGATCCGCCAATATTTCCATGGCACGGATTACCGAGGCCATCGCCCCTTTCACTGTGGCACTTTCAAAGGCACGCTGCAAAATACGGGTGGATCCTGTCCATGCGGGCAGAATTCCAACACCCACTTCGGGAAGTGCCATAATCTGCTCCGGCCCCGATTGCACAGCCGCGCAATTGAGAAGAATTTCATTCCCGCCGCCAAAAGACATATTTTTAGGCTGACCTTTCGGCGCACCGATAATCGGCTTTGCAGACTGGTTGATGGCGGTATAAACCGCCTGCCCTTGATAAAGAAATTCATGGAGAAAGTTTTTCAGGCCTTTTTCAGCATATTGACCCACACCAAGAAGTTTTGCGAATTTATTCTCGGCAACATTCATAAAGGCTTCGGCCAATTTCAAATTCGCGCCAACAGAAAAACGATCACCGTCATTATAGATGACCATGGCTTTGTAAGCCTCGTTTTCATTGAGCAGTTTTACACTTTCATTGGTGACCCATAGAATGGACGGATCAATTGAGTTACCCACCGAATGAAACTCCAGACAAAGGACACCATCACCAATATCCCAGACACTCGCAGAATTATGGGTAATAAGAGGTTTGCTCTTACGTTTCACATCATCAAGATCAAGAATGCCCTCCTCGCGGCGGATCGGAACAAAGGCACCATCAAAATGACGGACAATAACCCTGTCATCCAGTTCCAGATAAAACGGATCACCTTCTGCTTTGGCAAGAAGCGGTGGCACAGCAATATTTTCTTCCACCAGTTTATCCGTAAACCAGTCAACGCCCATTTTATCAAGCAGTTCAAACGGCCCCACTTTCCAGTTATACCCGCCACGCATGGCATCGTCGATCCCCTGTACATCAAACGCAAGTTCTTCAGCATGTTCAAGGACATAAAGCATCATATCGCGGATCACAGGCCACGCAAATACTGCCGCCGGATGGTCAGAATCCAGAAACTTCTGCAATCCGCCCATCTTTCCAACCTGTTTTTTAAGGTCGTCATAAGGGCTTTTCGTACAATCGTTATAATCTCTGCTTTTCAGATCCCGTGCCTGCCGTAGTTTTTTGCCCTTTTGATCCAGAACAGGCTTGCCCTGCTCGTCTGTTTTCAAACGGTAATAACCGCCTTTGCTTTCCGGCTTGCGATTTCCGACATAACCCTCCGCCAGTATGGTTTTCAGCTCTTCATTGCCTGTAAATATCTGCTGGAAATCATCACTTTCCGGAAGATTTTCATTCAAATCGGAGCGCACATGCTCAACCACATCAAGCCCCACCTCATCGGCCAGCCTGAAAACACCCAGACGATCCGGAAAGCCGAATGTATCCCCGAGAATAGCATCGACATCCTCGATTTTCATATCCTGTTTCAGCGCTTCAACTCTGGCACGTTCCATGAGATGGATCCCGATACGGTTGGCAATAAAGCCGCGCTCGTCTTTACACAGAACAACTTTTTTACCAAGGGCTTCGTCACCGAACCTGGAAATCGCTTTAACCATTTCCGGATCTGTATTTTTGCCGGGAATGACTTCCAGCAAATGCATAAAGCGAACCGGATTGAAAAAATGGGTATTCATAAAACGGCTTTTAAAATCATCATCCTGATTTGCAACCATATACTCCACTTGCATGGTTGATGTGTTTGAAGAAAAAATGGCATCCGGTTTTGCGACCTTCTGGACGTTTTTATAAAGCTGCTCGCGAATGGGATGCGGCGCGAGAATGCTTTCAATAATCCAGTCGCAATCGGCAAGATCCTGCAAATTATCATCCGTTGTTCCTGTTTTAATAAGTTTCGCATTTTCAGGAACCATAAATCCTGCATTAAACGCATCTTTGGGACTTGCTTTCTGCATATTGGCAATAGCGGCTTCCGCCTTGCCTTGAAACTTATCAAGCAAAACGACTTCAATTCCGGCATTGGCAAGCTGCGCAGCAATCCCCATTCCCATCGTCCCCGCACCGAGGACACCGACTTTTTTAATTTCTTTTGTCATGGTGATTTCCTTACATTGCCGGTTTTTCAGGAACAAAATTCGGGTTTTCAAGGACAACGGCTTTGCCCTGCCCACCCCCGATGCACAAGGTCGCCAAACCATATTGAAGATTCTGGCGATTCATAATTTCGGCGAGATGACCCACAAGCCTTGCTCCTGTTGCACCTAAAGGATGTCCCATTGCAATCGCGCCACCGTCAATATTGACCTTGTCCCGATCAACCGCCATTCCCCGAACGTCCCACTCTTTAAGAACGGCCAGTGATTGCGCCGCAAATGCTTCATTGAGTTCAATCGCGCCAATATCATTCATTGTAATGCCAGCGTGTTTCAGGGCATTAATGGATGCCTTAACAGGGCCAATCCCCATAATTTCAGGCGCAACACCTGTTTCTCCCGTTCCGATAATTCTGGCCATGACAGGAAGATTATTTTTCGTTGCGAAAGCTTGCGAGGTCAGCATCATGGCGCTGGCGCCGTCCGTCACCTGAGAGGCATTCCCCGCCGTCACCGTGCCGCCGTCTTTGGCAACGGTTCTTAATCTGGCAAGACCTTCCATGCTGGTATCACTGCGGACACCATCGTCATAATCAAGTCCTTCCAGCGGAACAATTTCATTTTTCAAATACCCTGCCTCTTGCGCGGCGGCCAGTTTTTTATGCGAGCCCAGCGAAAACCTGTCTTGCTCAAGACGGCTTACATTATAAATTTCCGCAAGATTTTCTGCCGTGATCGGCATATTCATAAATCCGGCAACATTGCCGCTTTCGACTTTTTCGCTTAATTCAGGATTGAGTCCCCCCATCGGAATATGGCTCATACTCTGGACACCCGTAACAATATAAACGCTATCGGGGTGACGTGCGATCTGGCCATCAGCCATCGCAATGGCTTCCATAGACGACGCGCAGAACATATCCAGTGTTGTTCCGGCGGTTGTATCAAGAAGATGACAATCCTTATGCAAGACAAGAAGGCGGGCGATATTCAGCCCCTGATCTGCTTCCTGATGCACAGCACCGGTGATCACTTTTTTGACATGCTGCGGGTCAAGTCCGGTTCTGTCCAAGAGCGCGTTTACTAACGGCACTTGCATATTAACAGGATTAAGATCGGAGAAAAATCCCGGCTTTTTCGGGCTTGTTTTTGCAAAAGCAGTGCGACAATAGCCAATAATGACGGCTGTGTTATCTCTGGTTTGATCTTTCATATGAGTCTCCCTCTCCAATGTAAAAAATTTTCGTGCGTGTCCTATGACACATAAGCCCCTCTTTATCCCCAGAACGGCATTGTTTTTTTATTTTTGCTATAGATCGTTTTCATATCAGTGATATTCTAGTCTGTAAAGGCAGGAATCATGCTGCACTTGCTAAATTTATGAAAATATTTCAGGAGCCGTATATGAAATTTATAATAGGAATTCTGTGTCTTCTTTTAACAATTGCAGGGAATAGCGCCCTTGTTCAGGCGAATGATATGAGCGCCGAGATTATAAAAACACGGACACTTGTAGAGAATCGTAAAAATCCGGTTCTCCTGAGACTGGAACATAAAGAAAAAGAAACGCCTGTCATGCAATCCGGTTCCGGTGATGATATTTCATTGTATATTATTGATCCGGCACTGGAAGATTTCCATCATGTCACAGCCTTGCCGACGGATCGTGCCGGCGATTATATTTTCACCCTGACCCCCCATACGGATTGCGGCTACCGCTTATGGGCGGTTGCCGGCACAGAAAAAACAGCACAGACATCTGCTATAACAAACATTCCTGGTGCGGAATCCTGTCACAAAGCCACCATAAAACAAGAATCTTCCATGGAATATAGCAACAATAATTACCGCTTCCAGCTTGAACTTGATAACGGCTTTCTAAAAACGGGGCAGGAAACCACCGTCAGACTTTTCATCAGAAATAAAAGCGGCGCCTCTATTAATAATCTGCAACTCCTTAATGGCGCTTACGCACATATAACCGGATTTTATGATGATTATAAAACAATCGCACTTTCACACTCGGTAGAAAAGAACACCCCGCTTACATTTAAAATTACGCCGGAGCGGACAGGAACTCTAAAGCTCTTTGCGCAAGTGCGGATTGAAAACATTACGGTTACCGCACCTTTTACTGTAACCATTCAGGATGCCGCAGTCTCCGGATTCAATCCGGTGATGCCCTCTCCTGAAGAGGCCACAGCACAGGAACAGACAGAAATATCCGAAGAAGACCTTCTCTTTGAACAACAACTCCTGCAAAAAAGTATAGAAAGAGAACGTGCCAGAAAAGAAAACTCAAGCGATGGTCTGCAGGATCTGTTTCGTGAAGAAAATAGCAATAGCGAATTTAAACTTTACGAAGACCCCGAAGAAGAGCTGTTAAAAAGCACGCCAACAGAACGTTAATATAACACATAACGCTATATCATGAGCGCATCTCTATTGTGGTGGAATTGTAGGGAACTGTTTTTGCTGTGCCATGAGGATTGTAACAGCACGGGCACGTTCTGCTGTCATTTCGGCGAGAATAGGCGCTGATTTTCGTTCTGACATCCGTGAAAGTACCGCCATCAGAACATCCATATCAAGCGTATTGAAAATACGGGCGGCATCTTTGGCCTTCATGCCTTCATATATTTTTACAAGGCTGATAACCTGCGCCTGTTCCTGATCCGACTGTGCTTTGAGCAGGCCTTCAATTTCATTGCGTACCGCCGTCATTTCACGGATTTTCTGATCCAGCTCTCGGCCAGCCGCCTCAAGCAACGCCTCCCGTGTTGCCAGGGTCTGCTCCCGTTTTTCAAGATCCGCACGGCGCTGTGCCAGATCCTTGTAAAGGCCTTCCTTCACATCCGAATATTCAAATCCGGATTCGGATGCATCTTTCCATTCTTTCTTTTCATCGGGAATAATGGCCTCGCCTTCGGTCGCATGCTCTGCGGCAGCAGGATCAGAGAGCACAGGAACAGAATCGCGCCCATCCTCCTTGTCATCGCTCTCCTTATTTTTAACGTCCCTTTTTTCAGAGGCTGCATCATGGCTCTCCGGCAATGGCGGCGGTTGCTCATGGCTTTCCTGCTGGGCGAATGCGATTCCGGCGCGTTCCATTCCTCCGGCAAATTCACCAACACGCACAACAAGAGCAAGCCCTGCCACGATCACGAGCAAAGGCAGAATACGAAGCCGCCGGAAAAATAATGCGCGGAATATCATGTTATGCCTCCCGCCCCTGCTTTTGCTTTATTCTTTTTCTTCAACGCCTCGTAAAGTTCGCGTTCGGCACGACTACCGAATGATCCGGCAGAATCATCCTCATAATCTTCCGGCATAAGACCCTGTACATCCATTCCGCCTTCATCATAATCAGGGTCACGAATGGAGAACCCGGCAAAAGGCGCGGGTCTGGATTCAGGTTCATGTTTTCGTACCGCGCGAGAGGGCAATACATTATGGCTGCGTTCTTTATGACTCCGCCCTTTTTGTTCAGCACCTTTTTCAAGTCTTTCTGCCAGATTGTTTCCCGATTGAATCATAATCTGGAGTTCTTCGCTCAACCCCTGCGCATCATTGATACAAGATTGCAGATCACGCCCTGAAAGGCGCGCCGCCTCACGTAACCCCTCAATCGCCTGCCCTGCTTTGTCAATTTGTGCGGAAAGATTTCCGATCAGTTTTTCAAGATCCTTACGGCTGTCCCTGAAAACTTTTATCTGCTCTGACAGTTTAATTGCATAAAAAATAGTTCCCGCAAGAAGCAGAATAACAATCCCGTCCATCATTATCGGCAAGAGCATTCCTGTTCCCTCCGTCACGATTGTTCGTCCTGTACCGGCGGAATATATTGTTCAATACGGACGGCGATATTTCCCTGCTTCTGACCGACAGGCCCTCTGAACATCGGAAAATGACCACAGCGAAGTTCAAGCTGATCCCCTGTTGTGGTGGGAAACATCACACGCGTTCCAATCTTCCAGTTCAATAACTCATGCAGGGATACCGTTTTTTCCCCCAATATAGCCTGAAGCTGGACATCGGTTTTATAAAGTTCTTGCGTCAGGTGATTTTCCCAGATCGAATCCCGCCCGAATTTCTCCCCCATAAACATCTGGAGCAGCAATTCACGAATTGGTTCCAGTGTGGCATAGGGAATCAGGATTTCCACACGCCCGCCACGATCTCCCATATCAACCCGCATCCGCCCGAGAACGCAGGCATTACCGCTTTGCGTAATTGTCGCAAAACGGGGATTGGTTTCCATCCGGTCAAGAGAAAAACTGACAGGTGACAGAGGATCAAAGGCCGAGGATAAATCACTCAGCGCAACGCCAACCATCCGCTCAACAAGCTTGGTTTCAATTGTTGTATAAGGACGACCTTCCACACGAATGGCGGGCGTTCCTTTCCGTCCGCCAAGAAGAACATCGACAATCGAATAAATCAGGGCGCTATCCGTCACAAGAAGACCGTGATTATCCCATTCTTCAGCCTTGAATACAGACAGCATCGCCGGAAGCGGGATGGAGTTCATGTAATCGCCAAAGCGTACCGTTGATACCTGATCAAGGCTGACCTCGACATTATCGGAAGTCAGGTTCCGCAGACTTGTAGACATCAGACGCACAAGGCGATCAAAGACAATATCCAGCATCGGCAGGCGTTCATAATTCACCATTGCCGAATTAATCAGCGCCATCACACCGGAGGTTTCACCACTGCCGCCGCCATCATCATCAAAACCAAGCAGGGAATCGATTTCTTCCTGATTAAGAATACGAGCACCACCGCCTTCTTCTCCCGCCCCATCCGGCGCAGGCATAGCATCAGGCTCGACGGAATCATCGTTCTCATCGCTGGCCATGGACTCCCACTCCGCCATCATGGCCTTTTCTTCGTCGCTCATTTCTTCTTCAAGCTCTTCAGAGCCAGCATCACTCATATGGTATCAATACCCTTTCCCAGATTGCGTATGTTTATTCTTTTATTGTATCAGAATATTCTGAAACAGAACATCTTTGACCTCGACCGGATAGGCAGCGGCATTGACACGGGACAGCAGTTCCATCTGTAACCGGTATATTCCCTGTGATCCACGCAGATCCCTGACACGTAATTCCCGCAAATAAGTCTGGAACTGATCCACAACCCGTGGCATCACAGCTTCGACGGCAAGAAGGTCAACCTGACTGCCAAGCTCAAGCTGGACACTGAGGCGCAAGTAGCGTGTCTCGCCGCCATCAGCATTTAAATTAACAATCATATCCGGAATTTCGAGAAAGAAAGCATCAATAGAAACATTTTCTTCGCCATGTCCGCCTTTTTTCTTACCGTGCGAATCTTCGGCTTCATGTCCTTTATCTTTACTGCCCAGCATTTTTTCAAGTGTGCCTGAAAAATACAGACCGCCTCCTGCACCGGCAAGAATAAAAAACGGCAGTACGATAAAAAGTATAATCTTCTTGGCATCCAGCCCGCCACCGCCTTCGGCAGCCACCACATTTTCATCGCCCCCTTCTCCTTCGTCGCCATCCAGAGTAGGTTCTATTTTTTCCATTGAATCGTCTTTAGCCATAGCAAATCTTTCCTGAAACTGACAACCAGACTATCATAAAATTGTGCGAAAGCCGTTAATTTTACCTGTAATATTAACAAAATAGAGCACGCACGTTAAGAAGCCATAGCCTTATCCCCCATTCCATGCACAAGGAAATTTTTGCCTGAAATAACTTTTTTACAGTCAAATTCTGCCTGAACAATATCTGAAAAGCATCTCCTTTATATTAACCCTATGAAATTAATAAATTTATTTATATGGCACGAAGAGTGCATTGCCCTAACACAAGTGTCTTCTTACAGGACAAATTGGAATATTATCGGAAAAGGGTCAAAAATCATGGAAAACCCCATTTATATAGGATTATCACGACAGGTCGCCCTGCGCGCCCAGATGGATGTGATTGCCAATAATGTGGCCAACATGTCAACACCCGGCTATCGCAGCCAGAACATGGTATTCACAGAATTTCTTGAAAAACCAAAAGGCAAGAATGATACAATCGGCAAGCAGGATCCGCTTTCCTTTGTTCTTGATTACGGTCACTATCAAACAAACGAGCCTGGCTCAATGCAGTATACGGGAAACCAGCTTGATGTCGCTCTCAATGGCCCCGGTTATATCGGAATTCAGCCACAGGGCAGCACAGAAACAGCCTATACAAGGGCTGGAAATTTTCAGGTCAATGTCAAAGGCGAACTGGTGACAGGACGCGGTGATCCTGTTATGGGAGAAGGTGGCGGCGCCATTATTATTCCTGAAGATTCCGGTAAAATCAAAATAGCAGAAGATGGTTCCATTGCCAATGCCAACGGCCAGATCGGTAAATTGAAAATATCGGAATTTGATGATCTTCAAGCGCTTGAAGCGCGGGGTGACGGATTATATTACACTACGCAGGAAGGCAAACCTGCCGAAAAGACACGCGCCATTCAGGGCATGGTTGAAGGTTCAAATGTTAAACCTGTTCTGGAGATGACGCGCATGATTGATGTCTTGCGGTCTTACCAGAGTACACAGCGTTTACTTCAATCCGAGCATGAGCGGCAACGGACAATGATCCAGCGTCTATCAAGAGGATCATAGAATGACAGTCATACTATTTCAAAAAGATAACGGCTTTAAACAAGGAGCAGAACAATGCGGTCTTTAGATATCGGTGCAACAGGAATGCTGGCGCAACAGATGAACGTGGATGTCATATCCAACAACATCGCCAACATGACCACCACAGGATTCAAACGCCAGCGTGTCGACTTCAAGGATCTTGTCTACCAGAGCATTGATAAGCCGGGAGCGCAATCCTCGGATATCAGTACATTACTGCCTTCCGGATTACAGCTTGGCCTTGGTGTCCGGGTTGGCTCGGTCTATAAAATCCATGAACAGGGTGCCTTGCAACTGACAGAAAACCCACTTGATCTTGCCATCACAGGGGACGGATTCTTCCAGATTACATTGCCAAACGGCGAAACATCCTATACACGATCCGGCGTATTTCAGGTTAGCGAGAACGGAGAAATTGTCAACACAAGCGGCTTTACACTGGAGCCAAACATCACCGTTCCGCAAAATGCAGTTTCAATTGATATCAATGAAAGCGGCGAAGTTTTTGCCGAAATCGCCGGACAGGTCGCCATGAGTAATCTGGGGCAAATCCAGCTTGCTTCCTTTGTTAATCCGGCAGGCCTTGAAGCCGTGGGTGATAATCTGTTTCTGGAAACAGCCGCCTCCGGCAGCCCCCAGATCAATAACCCGGGCACGGAAAATGCCGGATTTATCCGTCAGGGCGCTCTGGAAAACTCTAATGTGAATGTGGTTGAAGAAATTACGTCTCTTATCACGGCACAACGCGCCTATGAAATGAATTCAACCGTTATACGGACAAGTGATGAAATGCTGCAACAAGTCGCGCAACTCCGCTAACAGGAAAGGAACATACATCATGAGTACATTTGCCAGGATAGATTTCACATTCAGAGTCATTGTCCTTATTCTGTCTATGACAATCGGCCTCATGTTTGTTGTGATCGGGGCGCGGAATGCGCTGGCAGCGAGTTTGAAACCTGTTGCCCTGATTACCGGCGATGTCTTCACGGTCGGGGATCTTTTTGGTGGTCTCTCCAAAGACGTTGCCGATAAAGTGCTGGGACCTGCACCGCAGCCAGGACGGGATATGGTTTTAAATGCCCGTACCCTCATGCGCGTTGCGATTGCGCTTGACCTTCCCTGGCGCCCCTCAAGCAATGCTGACCAGATTACAATCCGCCGTGCCGCCACATTGATTGAAACGGAAGATATTAAAAATGCCCTGAGTACATCCTTGAAAAATCAGGGAGTCTCCGGACGTTTTGATATGACATTTATGAATATTGCGCAGCCGGAAATGATTATCCCACAAAACGAACCCGCTACGATTGAGATCTCGCAAATAACATTTGACCCACAGAGTGAACGGTTTCAGGCAACGCTCGTTGCCCCTTCCAGACAGAACCCTCTGACAGAGCTTATGGTCAGTGGTCAAGTCGAACATCTTGTTCCTGTCCCTGTACTTAAAGAAGCCATTTCCAGCGGCGATGTTGTCAATGCCTATAATATTGAATGGGTTGATATGAAAAGCAGAGATCTGCAAAGTGATATTATTTTAAATGAACAGGATCTTGTCGGCATGACACCGCGCCGTGTTCTTCTCTCCGGCAAGCCTGTCCGTACAATAGAGCTGGAACGGCCACAACTAATATCACGGGGAGACACCATTACGATTACCTACAATAACGGATTCATGACTTTGAACGCACAGGGAAAGTCTCTGCAAAACGGCGCAAAAGGTGATCTGATCCGTGTTGTGAATACAAGCAGCAACCGCACGATAGAGGCCTTTGTCGAAGGCGAGTCTCTTGTATCCGTTACACAATAAGTTTTTTAAAAACAGGAGTGAGGACATTGAGCATCATTAAAAAATATAAAAACTTTGGTCTGGCCTTGTTGCTTGGCTGTTCCTTAAGTGCCTGTAGCGCCATGGACAGACTGGAAAACGTCGGGAACCCGCCACAAATGGCACCCATCCAGAACCCGCAATTAAAATCCGGATACCAGCCGATCAGTATGCCGATGCCGGCACCCGTCAATATACAAAAACAGCCAAACTCCCTTTGGGCTTCCAACCGCACAACATTTTTCAAAGACCAGCGCGCCGGCAATATTGGTGATATCCTGACTGTCCTGATCGAGATTCAGGATAAAGCGGAGCTTGACAATGAAAGCGAGCGCAGCAGAAATAGTGGCGAGTCCGCCGAGCTTCCTAAATTACTTGGCTATGAAAACAGTCTTGGCCGAATCCTGCCGGAATCAATTGACCCCACAAACCTTGCCAGTCTTGGCTCGACATCCACCAGCAAGGGCAGTGGCACGATCGACCGCGAAGAAAAAATCGAAGTCAAGCTTGCGGCACTGGTCACGCAAATTCTACCGAACGGCAATCTGGTCATTAACGGCAGTCAGGAAGTCCGGGTTAATTTCGAAAAACGAATTCTGCAGGTCGATGGCGTGATCCGTCCCGAAGATATTTCAACAAATAATACCATCGGCTACGACCAGATTGCCGAAGCCCGTATCATCTACGGCGGCGAAGGCCAGATCACCGATGTCCAGCAGCCCCGCTACGGTCAGCAGGTTTATGATATTCTATTCCCGTTCTGACAAAACTCGTTTGATCGTCTTACGACAGAAAAAAGTTATGACCGCGAAGGATTAATCATAGAAGCACCTGCACAAACTGGCAAACCACTCTTACGATCATTCGCACCGGATGTATAAGGACGTGTTTCAATGACAAGGCGTCCGGCATCATGCCACACGGTTTGCTCATCAGTGTGCTGAAGCGTATCAGGGTTTTGGGCTGTGTATTCTACAACCTCGAGAGAGCGATCCTCATTTTTGATAATAGCAATGTGAGAGCCGGTTTCCTTACAGGCCGCTTCAGAAAATGTCAGAAGCATTCTCTCGGCAGGTGACCCTTTGGGAACAGGTGTCCAGACATCCCCTTTTTCCGGCGACAATGTACAGGAGGCCGCGCCCAGTGCACATGTTAATAACAGCGCCGATAATTTTAATCCTTTATCCATTTAATAACCCTTCTCATAATTAAAAAAACATCCCGCACAATCCGTACCATATGTGAAAACAATCTGTCAAAATTTCTATAAAACATTATAAAGAGAAAATCATGGGGTAAGACTATTACGGCCAGAAACGGCGGAAGAAGCTCATAAACGGATTGGAATCCCGTTCCATATCTTCGGCAATCATCTCTTTCTGTTCTTCATCGAGCTCCATATCGACGCTGGCGAGTGCTTTGTCAAAATCAATATTGCGGACATGGACGGTCTCCAGTGCAAGCATTATCTTTTGCTCCTGCTCATCGAAATTTCCATCGCTCCAGCACATCATACGAGCGAAATAGAAAAAACGGCTGCGATCCTCCTGATCTTCTATTTTCATGAATAAAGGCATGACTTCCTGCGGTTGCTCTCTATCCAGTTCCAGCACGGCTCTTTGTGCCGCTGAAAAATTTTCGGTATCCAGCGCTTTCTGCATAAACCGATATTCTTCATCCGTCACAATATGATCGGCATGAGCGAGCGCAAAAATAGCTCGCCACATATAAAACCGGCTCTCACTAACATTATTTGTCATCAGTGACCTCCTATCATTTTTCGGAGAAGCGACCCGAATCCAAGCAAATTTTCAGCATTTTGCTCGAAATTACGATTTTCGGAAGTCCGCCACATTTTTGATTCTGCACGTGACTTATGCAATTCATTTTCCATCTGCGTCCGACCAACCCTATCCATCTGACCCGCGTTCAATCTTTCCTTGATGGCTTCTTCCTGCGCATCCAGATCGCCGTCACACCAGACCAGTTCACGGGAAAACTGGAAAAACTGCCCCTGATCTTCCGGTTCTGTGATAATCGAAAACATGTCATAAACATCTTGCGGAACCACCATATCCTCGCGCAGAATTTCTTTTTGCGCCTCAGAAAACGGAACTTGAACAATATAATTATTCATGAATATTTTTTCTGCGTCCGTCACCTCATGATCAGTATGAGCCATGGCGAATACGGCACGCCACATATAAAAGCGGCTTTCACTTATTCCTTCTTCCATATCCGGCATGATAATCTCAATTCCCTTTGCCTGCTATTTTACACAGCATATTTCTAAAAAAACCTTTAAAGCAGCATCCATTTTCAAGAGGCGCCTCCCCATCATTTTTCAAGGCCTCCAGCCTTTGCAACAGCGCCTGCTCGCGCACCTCCAAATCTCCATCGCACCAGACCAGCTTACGCGCCAATTCAAAAAAGGCATCCCGATCTTCCTGTTTTGTAATTTTCCCGAACATCTGCTCTATATTCTGCGGTGTCGCCATGTCTTCACGCAAGACGGAAAGCTGCGCCGGAGAAAATGGAACTGTATCCAGATAACTGGAAAGCATGCCCTGCTCCTCCAGCGCCAGAAAATTATCGGCATGTGCCACAGCAAACAAGGAACGCCACATATAAAACGCACTCTCGCTCACGATCTGATCGTTTGCCCCTGCTCTATCTTCCATAAAAACACCTCAAGGATCAGGAAATTGAAACTCCTATAAAGTAACAGACTCCGGCACAGTTGCAAATGGCGCTTTTTTTCATTTGCCATTTTGCAAAAAATTGCAGTGCAAAATATTTTTCTTCGCGGTAAAGATAGCCCATGGTAAAAATTACGCTTCCCTATTGCGGAGATCTGGTGCGGCGTTACGATCCTGACCGCTTCCTGATAACACTGAAAATGCCGCCGGAAAAGCGTCCGGCGCTCTGGGCGCTGTTCGCCTTTAATCATGAAATTGCAAAAACACGGGAGGTTGTCACCGATACCACCATTGGTCTTATCAGATTACAATGGTGGCGTGATGCGCTGGCACAGATTTACGAGAAAGATACTGTCCAGCCAAATGAAATTCTGACGGCTCTTTATCAGGCCATAAAAACCTTTAATTTATCGCGTGAGTGGCTTGATGCTTTAATCTATGCGCGGGAGTTTGACCTTCAAAATGTCCCTCCGGCCTCCCTGCCGGGACTGGAACATTACGCTGACTATATCAATACTCCTCTCGTCCGCCTTGCCTTGCAAATTACAGAACAAACAGAAGAAGACACTGTTTTAAGAAATATTGCGACATCCTACAGCCTGACAGGACTGCTACGCGCTGTTCCCTTCCATGCGCAGCAGCAACGCTGCTTCCTGCCTGCCGATTTAATGGCCAGGCATCATATCAGCGAAACAGCCTTATACGATTTAAAGCCGGAATCCTCTTATTTGAATATCACGGAAATGATTGCAAAACGCGCAACCGACCTTACCCGGACAAAACCGCAAAGCCCCCTGCTACAAACGCACAGACGACTTTCCAGGCTTTATTTGCGCCAGATCAAAAAACTTGACTATAATGTCATGTCCCCCCATATGGCTGCCCCCCCTGCATTTTTTCATTTACAATTCGCCTTGCCTTCTTTACAATTATGAAAAATTGAAGAGGAAATTACATTGAATAACGAAAAGGACACTTTTTGGCATAAAACAAGAAAGCAATTTAAAAAGGCAGCAATGGGAACGATCGCGGCTGTTGTTCTTGTCAATGCAGGTTTTGAAGCCGCTTTTTTATATAATGATGCAATATATGAACAGGGAATCCCACTTACAGCAGGTGAATCCCTCCTGCCACAGGATATTTTTGGAGATAGTATCAATACAATCGGCCTTCAAAAACACTTTAAAGCCCTGACAGAAGATTCCGGCGGCGTTCTTCTGGGAAGTAAAAAGCATCTAACATTCAAGGATCAGAAATATTCCCCCGATTACAGCAAAGAAAGACAAAGGAAGTTACATCTTTTTATGCATGAAATGACACATATCTGGCAAAACCAGAATTCTCTTGCGCTTTACAACTATTTTTTCAAGCATTGTCATGATTATCAATATAAAATCACTAAAAACGCGCATTTTGATGATTTTTGTAATGAGCAGCAGGCGCAAATCATTGGTGATTACACAAGTTTTATCCTCTATCCCGCAGATGGAAAACCCGGGCAATATAGCAAATTCTACGGAACAGGTCTGATGCATGTTGTCGAGGAAAAGTTTCCACAGGCAGAAACTACAAGAAAAAAGCTTGAAAATGACTATAAAAATAATGTAATTTCAGCCCCTTACAAACAAACACTAACAATTTCCTGATCCTTCATGGTTTAGTAAATAGATCAATGATATAATGAACAGGACTGGTTTGAAGAGAAAGTCAGGATAATACCATGACCATACCGCCGATTATTGCGAACAACCCGCTTCTGAAGCTGTTCAAGGCACATAATGATACAAAAAGTGCCGAAAATCTTCCAAAGGTTACAGACCAGACATCCGAAGATATTATTGAAATCTCGGTAGCAGCACAGCAGCGTCTGAACGGAATTAAGCCGCTTTCCTCTGACAACCAGAAAGAAATTCGTGCCCTTGCTACCAATACAGGGCACATCCTTAAAGAATCACAGGATTTAACACTGGGTCTTGACCCCGCCTTTTCCCCTTAAATCTCGATAACTCTCCCGCTGAAATTCCGGAGGAATGCTGATTCCAGGCTACCGACATTTTATTTACGAAAAGTTGCAGAACAGAACAATATCCTACTCTTCCCGATGGGTTCTTTCCATGCGTTCGTGACGTTCCTGCGCTTCGATGCTCAGGGTTGCCACGGGACGGGCATCCAGTCTTGCAACTGTAATCGGCTCGCCTGTTTCCTCACAATAGCCGTAAGAACCGTCATCAATGCGCAGTAATGCTTCGTTGATCTTGGTAATCAGCTTGCGCTCGCGGTCACGGGTACGCAGCTCAAGAGCATGATCGGTTTCTGCCGTGGCACGATCTGCAAGATCGGGCTGCTGAAGCTCTGTTTCCTGCAATGTATGGGCAATCGTATCCGAGGACTCCCGCAAAAGCTCCTCCCGCCAGCGGATCAGCTTGACACGGAAATACTCGATCATGGTCGGGTTCATAAAGTCACCCTTGTCATCTTTCGGGTCATAATCTGGCGGTATAAGAACACTTGCTGGTGATGCCATGACAGTAAAATCCTTTCAACATACATTTATCTTATTAGAAATGAAGCGAGAATATAGGCACATCCTTTCCTGAAATCAAGCCACAAACGACTAGATTTTGCGATTATCCAGCGCTTTGCGCATTTTGGCAATTTCAACCTGCGCTCGCAAATCAATTTCATCAAGAATGGCCGTTAAAGCCGGATCCATAATTTTTTCACGGTGCGCCGCCACAATATCGGCAACATCAATCACATGCCCGACTGTTAGCGTGCCGGATAGTAGCCCTGTACGGATCTTGTCAAGTTCATCAAGAATGGTATCTGCCCGATGCGCCATCCGCTTCCGCGCCGCACGCTCGGTTGGACTTTCCGTAGCCTGCACAGATAACAGGGAATCAACTCTGGCCAGAGACTGCGCCGCAGACGCGCCGGACGCTTCCTTCGCTCCGCCAGAAATCATACTCCCGAACGAGCCCTCACCGGAAGAAACAGAACCTTTCTTCCTGGTCTGCCCCGCCTGTTTTGCTTTATCCGTCCCTTCTATTTTCATACGGGTAGTATCTGTCATTTCTGCCCATCATTCAAGAACAGGATTGAGCAACATTCTGACCATCGGAAAAATTTGCCGGGTCAGAACAGGGAGGATATCAGCAACAAACCTCAGAAGACTATCCAATAGCGCAATCATAACCACCTGAAAAATAAAAGAAAATCTTCCCCATAACAACTGGCACAGATTTCGCAATGTTCCTGATGGAGCAAGATAACTTTTATAAAGTATGGCAAAAATTATGCTGAGACAGTTGAAAAATATAGCCCTCGCCTTCAGCGCAACCGCTTTTCTACTGGGCGGACTTTCCGTTTCTGCACAGGCCAAAACCACACGCATCAAGGATATCGTTGATATTGAAGGGGTGCGGGAGAATATGCTGGTCGGGTACGGGCTTGTCGTCGGACTGAATGGCACAGGAGACTCTCTTAGCAATTCGCCCTTTACCGAGCAGAGCCTGATTGCCATGCTTGAGCGCCTTGGCGTGAATATCCGTGGCCAGAATATGAATACAGGCAATGTTGCCGCCGTTATGGTCACAGCCACTTTACCGCCCTTTGCCAATCAGGGATCACGCGTTGATGTCAGTGTTTCCACACTGGGAGATTCCGATAGTCTGCAAGGCGGTATGCTACTGGTGACCCCCCTGATGGGTGCGGATGGCGAAGTTTATGCCGTGGCACAGGGATCGGTAAATATTGCCGGGTTCTCGGTCGAGGGACAGGCGGCAACTTTTATCCGTAACATCCCGACATCAGGCCGCATTCCCGAAGGCGGTATTGTCGAGCGTGAAATCAAGTTTGACCTGAAAGATTTCAGCACAATACGGCTGGCACTACGCAATCCGGACTTTACAACCGCCCGCCGCATTTCTCAGGCCATTAACGGTTTTCTATCGGCAGATGCCGCATCAGCCGAAAATTCCGGCAGCATTCAACTTAGCAAGCCCGCCGGATTTAAAGGCACGATTGTCGATCTGATTACCGATATCGAGCAACTCCCTATTCAGCCGGATCAGGTTGCCCGCGTCGTGATCGACGAACGCTCCGGCATTATTGTAATGGGCGCGGATGTCAGGGTCAGTACCGTTGCGATTGCACAGGGTAGTCTGACAATCAAAATCACTGAAACACCGCAGGTATCCCAGCCTAATCCTTTCTCCTCGCAAGGCCAAACTGTTGTGGTGCCGCGTACCGATATTCAGGTCAATACAGGTGATGATGTCAAACTTGGAATTCTGGAAACAGGCGTAACGCTACAGGATCTTGTCACCGGACTGAACCGTATGGGTGTCGCGCCGCGTGACACAATCACAATCCTGCAGGCGATCAAATCCGCAGGCGCGTTGCAGGCAGACATACAATCAATGTGATGGATAGACTATGAACCCTCTTATCACCGCAGACTCCAGTATTTCTCTTATGCAGGCCGCGCAGCAGCAGGCCAGAGCCAAAGCGCAGATGCTGGAGCAGCAGAGCACCATCAGGAATTTCGACAAGATCGAGGAATCTGCCAAGGAATTCGAGGCTGTTTTTCTCTCGGAAATGCTCAAACCCATGTTTGCTGAAATCAACAAATCCGATCCCCTGTTCGGCGGCGGTCACGGAGAAGAAATCTTCAACGGATTCATGGTGCAGGAGTACGGAAAGATTATGGCCGAACATGGTGGCATAGGAATTGCAGAGCATGTGAAAGCAGAGCTGATCAAAATTCAGGAAGCACAGCAAAAGGAATAAAATAATGGCCACAAAGAAACCGATGAGTATGGACACCCTTAAACCCGAAACAGAGCATATCAGGAAAATCATTCTGTCCGGCGATCCAAACAAGGCCATGCAGCAGATGATGAACACCATTGATATGCTGCGTGGCGTCTATGTGGAAGAGAATGAAGCGCTATATTCTGCCGATACCAAAAGATTTCTGGGGCTTCAGGAGAAAAAACTTAAAGCCGCCCGTCATTATCAGTATGGCGCGGAGCAATTGCTCGAACGCAAGGATGAATTACAGCATATAGATATCGCTCTCAAAAAGCAGCTTGCCGAAAAGCAGGAAGAATTTTCCGGTGTCATGTCCGAAAACCTCAAAGCCATTGATCGACTGCGCCGTGGTGTCTATCGCCTGAATGACCGGATCATGACTTCCGCCCGTGAAAGCGCCCGAAAAAACAATGTGAATTATAGCGCCAAAGGCGAACTGAATAAAAATGAGCGCCCTGTGTCAATCGGTTTAAGCGAGTCCGCATAAAGGAAAGAGCAAGCAATGAATATCAGCGCATTCTTAACACAGCAGATTGCAACCGGTAACGGCAAAGGCGGCGTTGTCCCGGGACAAGCCCTTTCTAATGGTACAGGCATTTTTTCCGGAGCAGCCGGACTGAATTTCATGGATCTGATTTTTGCGCGTCTAACAGCAGCGAGCAATACAGATATAGAAAAGCATGACAAAGGCGACGCTACGGCAAACCAGCTTCTCTTAAAAACACCGGAAGCCTCTGCCCTGAAAATCGGTACTGTCAGGAATACGGACTTTATCGGCGTTACGCCCCATGAAAGTACATCAGAACCTCTAGGCATTGAGCAGATTTTACAGGCACTGACAGAAACGGATGGCGCGGTATTAGAAGACATCTTCACGCCGGAAGAGCTGGCCGCTTTAAAAATGCAGTTTCTGTCACCCGAAAATATTACAAAAAACATTCAGGGAACGGCAAGCACACCAACCACAACACTAGACAAGCCATCCCTTGAAAAAGCAACGGCCAGCGCCGGAAAAAAACTACAGGGCATTATCACAGCACTTCTAGCCGGAACACCGCAAGAAAATGGAGAGGCTGTTTTTAAAATTGATATTCATGAACGCAACGGTCAGGAAAGCTCCCCTGCTCTGATTGCCACAGGATTATCACCTGAAAAACTGACCGCGATTTTAAAAGATATTACGAATGGCAATGAACAGGGCGAAGCTTTTATCCTTGGACTTGTCAACATCCTGCCGCCAGAAAGCAGAAAGGAAGCAATCTTTCTGCCACGCGGCATTGTCATCACACAGCCACAGCATCCGGCAGGTGATATCAGCACACCACAAACAGCCACCAATGGAACACAGCAGCAAAGTGATCTGGCAACAAAACTGAACGCCCTGACAACAGGGGCTGACGGGCAGGATCTTCCCGCAGAAAGCAATGATTTTGAAGATGTTCTGCGAATCCTTGAAAAGGCGCAAGGCAGCGATAAATACGGACTTCCAGACAACCCGAACAAAGGCATTGAAACCGCTATCAGGCAAGTCAGAGAGCATATAGGCGCAAGCCTTAGCTCTATACAAGGAACACCCCCGCTCCCGGGCGAAGTTTCAAGTGGCTTTGTTTTGAATGATATTTTCCCCGAAGGCTGGGATTTTACAACAGGCAGCAGCCATAGCCTGAATCTGACCGGCCCTGCACAATTAACGAGCATGATCAGTCATATCCAGCAGGCAGGAATGCCGCATCCGGCAACACAAATGATTGCTTCGGTCATTGCTAAAAACACAACAAATGGCGAAAGCAAAAATATCACGATCCAGCTTGATCCGCCGGAGCTTGGCCGCGTGTCAATCCGCATGGAGTTCAACAAGGACAGTCATACGATGAAGGCGCTTCTGGTTGCCGAAAAACCGGAAACATTCCTGATGCTCCAGCGCGATGCCCATATTCTTGAGCGCGCCCTACAGGATGCCGGCATTGATGCCGATGGTGGACTGAGTTTTGAAATGTCGCAGGACGGTAACATGTTCGAACAGGATGAGCACAGCACAGGCGGTTACTCCGGCGGCGGCGGTCTTTCAAATGAAACAGATGACGCGCCCATAGAAATTATAACAGCAAAAATGGACTGGTATGTCGATCCCGAAACGGGACTGACACGCTATGACGCACTGGTCTAGCAGAGACAACAGGGAGAATAGAAATGGTATCTGATGTAACCGTCACAGGTGTTGTACAAGACGCACAAAAGACACAGGCACAGTCAATTAAACTGGCCGAAGATTTTGACCAGTTTTTGGTTCTTCTGACCACACAGCTTCAGAATCAGGACCCTATGAACCCTATGGACTCCACAGAGTTCACAAACCAGCTTGTGCAGTTCTCGCAGGTCGAGCAGGCGATCAACACCAACCAGAAACTTGATGATCTGGTTAGTCTGCAACTCGGCAGTATTTCCAGCGTTGCCCTTGGTTATGTCGGACTTGATGCAAGTTACATCAGCAGCGAGGCAAGCTATGACGGTGCTGCGCCGGTCAAAGTCAGCTACGCACTTGAAGAAACGTCCTCGCAGGCAAAAATCAATATCTATGACGAAAAAGGCGGCCTGGTCTTCACCAAAGATGTCAATAAAGAAGCTGGCGCACATGAGTTCGTCTGGGATGGATCCCATGTTGGCGGCGGAAAAGTAGAGGCCGGGACATACACCATTTCTCTGGATGCCCTCAACCATGAAGGCAAACCCATTGATACAAGCACCGTTGTTTCAGGACGCGTACGCGGCATTGAATCACAGAACGGCATTATATATCTGCTGATCGGCGAACGCGCCGTCCCGCTGGGACAGGTCATTAACGCCACTCTGCCCGAAGAACCCGTTGAAGAGGAGACTATATAGTGAGTCTGTTTTCCTCATTATATACCGGCGTCAATGGAATGAATGCGCAAACGCAGTCAACGGCAAGCATTTCGACCAATATCGCCAATATGACGACAATTGGATATAAAAAATCCGATACGGTTTTTCATGATCTTGTGGTCAATAATACCCAGTCTGCCCGTTTTGCCAATGGCGGCGTTTTATCAAAACAAGTACAGCGCGTTGATATTCAGGGTGCTTTGCAACAGATCCAGAACTCAACCTCGATGGGGATTTCCGGAAACGGTTTCTTCGCCGTCAAATCAAATGATGATCCGGCATTACAGTTTCTTTACACCCGCAACGGCACATTCACACCTGATGTCAATGGCGTGTTACGCAATGAAGGCGGATTTGTTCTGTATGCATGGCCTGTCGATGCCAATGGCAACGTTTCCAGCAGCCCGACAACTTCCAGTCTTGTTCCGGCAGATGTCAACGAGCTTGATTCAGCCTTCCGGACGACAACAGCAGCAAACCTGACAGTCAATCTGAATGCCGCGCAGGAACCTTTTAATACGCAGATACTGGGGCAGCCCTTACCTGTCAATAACCAGCCCGTGCACTTTGCCCGCAGCATTACTGTTTATGACGGTCTTGGTCAGGCACGGGATATCACATTCGAGTACCGTAAAATTACAGGACCTATGGCCTCGGCAACATCACAGACACCCGGACTCGATTTTCTAACATCCCTTACTGATCCCGCGATTTTCCCGGGCATTAGTGCCGGAAACAGTTTTACGGTCAGTTCCGGCGCAGGCACGCAGGAATATATTATTGGCGCGCCGGCAGGCGCTGGACAGGTACGCGTCAACACCATTGGTGAATTAACAAACCATATCAACGGATCGCTTGGTGGTGGAAATGCGGTGACAGCCTCAATAAACGAAAATGGCAATCTTGTTTTTCAGGCCAATGACCCTGCCGTTAATCTTGATTTTACAGAAACTGCAGGAACACCGCTTTCCGGTATTGGCAGCCTTGCCCTGCCTGCGCTGTCTTTTGCACCGGAAGTCGCATTAAATGGTGGGGCACTCTATCCCAATCAGGCTGATTTCCCAGCATTCTCCAATATAACTGATCCCAATACGCATGGCTGGTGGGAAGTTAATATTACAACAGCCGATCCTGCGGACCCGAACAATCCGGCACTGCCACGGGTTCCCATCACCACAGGCATGGTTAATTTTAACAGTGATGGTTCGATGAACGCGATCCCTGCAGCCAGCGGCAACCGCGAAATTGTATTAAACAATATCAATTTTGACAGTGCGTCCGGCACGGAAGAAACCAGCATCACCGTCAATACAAATTTCAGCCAGTTCACCGGAGATTTTAACGTCCTGTCTTCCGGCCAGAATGGAGCTGCCGCAGGAACACTGAATGGTGTCACGATCACAAGAGAAGGTCTTGTTGTCGCCTCTTTCAGCAACGGCCAGACGCTTGAAATCTTTCAGGTTCCCCTTGCCACATTTGTAAATCCCAACGGCCTTCGTGCCATGAGCGGAACAGTGTTCTCGCAATCACAGGACTCCGGAGACCTTATCATGAATGCCGCAGGAACAGGAGGTTCCGGCATTATCGAAGCCGCAACCGTTGAAAATTCGAATGTCGATCTGGCTGATGAATTTGCCAATCTCATCGTCAGCCAGCGCGCTTTTTCCGCGAATTCACGCGTGGTCAATACGGTTGATGAAATGACAGCACAACTCAAGCAATTGAAATCATAGGAACAAGTTCATGAGATACAAAGAAAAAATAAACCCGTCATTTAACAAAGGAGATAGAATATGAGTCTTTTTGGAGCACTTTTTACCGGCGTTTCCGGCCTGGGCGTACAGGCTCAATCTACCTCGATGATCGCCAATAATATTGCCAACGTGAATACTGTTGGCTTTAAACGGTCGGAAGCCTCGTTTTTCAGTCTTGTAACATCCGAAGGGCGGTCATCCGTCTATTCACCGGGGACAGTACAGGTCAACCGCATCCAGCAGGTCAACCAGCAGGGACCCATTCAACAGACTTCTTCCGCGACAGATGCCGCGATCTCCGGAAACGGGTTCTTTACCGTAAAACGGTCAACACAGACCGGGCAAGAGTTTCTCTATACAAGGAGTGGACAGTTCAGTGAAGATTCGCAGGGTCTTCTAAGAAATACCGCAGGCTTTGTTCTTTATGCATGGCCGCTTGATTCGAATGGCGGATTACCGGCCAACCAGGGCGATTTGAACTCTCTTGTTCCTGCCGATGTTGCCTTTCTTGGTGGACTAACCCGCCCGACAAACTCTGCCGAATTATCACTGAACCTTGATGCTGCGGAAGTTGATAAAGCGTTTAGTACAGCCTCCAGCGATCTTATAAGCCCTGATTTTACAAGGGGACTGACCGTTTTTGACTCTCTGGGACAATCACAGGTTATGACATTCGAGTTCACAAAAACCTATGGCCCTTCCGCCACAGCAAACGGCACAATTAATGGCCTTCTGGCAACAAACAATCTTGTCACTGATCTTGGCCTGACAGCAGGCAATACTTTTGAAATCAGCTCTGAACTCGGCGGCCCGCTGGCACTGACAGTTGTCGGCGCTGCGCCCGCAGCAGCCGGACAGGTACAAACCGTCAATGATATTATTACTGAAATCAATAATGCCGGTATCGGTGTAGATGCTTTTCTTGGCAATAATGGTGAACTTGTCATCCAGCGGAGTGATTTTCCGGGAATTCTGACCCCTCCTCCTTTGACATTAACACTTGAAAACACGGGCGGAACACCCCTTACAAGTCTTGGCATTACACTCACTGCAAATCCGCAGACTTTTACATCGGATGATCTGTCCGGTGCAGCACCAAATTTTGATAATGGTCTGGCAACCGACAACCCGCCTTACAGCAATGAAGCACTTAGCGATCTGAACTCGTTTCCGTCTTTCCAGTTTTTGCCGGGGGACACCTCTTATAACAATCGCGGATGGTGGCAGGTAAATATCATTCACCCGAACGGCACAAGCCTTTCACGCGGCCTGATTAACTTCAACAGCGATGGCAGTCTGAACGCCCGCTCCGATTCGCAGGGCAATATTGACATCAATCTGGCTCAAATTGACTGGGGCAACGGTTCTGCAGCGCAGAATATTGATATCGATATTGAGCGTTTCAGCCAGTTTTCCGGCAACTACGATGTGATTTTCTCTGACCAGAACGGTGCGGAACTCGGCCTGAGAACAGGTGTGGAAATCACCCGTGACGGACTGGTTGTAGCGCGTTTCTCCAACGGCGCAACTTCGAATCTTTACAAAGTTCCGCTGGTGACTTTCTCCAATCCGAATGGCCTGACCGAAGTTTCGGGAACGGCTTATTCGGAGAACGAAGAATCCGGTGAGGAAAACTTGCGGGAAGCCGGACGTGGTGGCGCGGGCTTTCTTGAACCCTCAACAATTGAAGCCTCCAACGTCGATCTTGCTGATGAATTTGCCAAACTGATTGTCTCGCAACGGGCATTTTCTGCCAATACGCGGGTCATCAATACCGTTGACCAAATGACCGAAGACCTTCTGAGGCTTCGTTAATTAATACTTATTTAGAAAAATAAAACTTGAAAGAAAGGAATCTTGACAATGACATCCGATGTAGTTCTAACCGCAGCCCTGAGGAACAATCTTCTCAGCCTGCAAAGCACACAGGGCCTGATTGACACCACACAATTCAGGCTTGCCACAGGACGGAAAATAAACTCGGCTCTGGATGGCCCGCAATCATTTTTTGCAGCGCAAGCGCTGAATAACCGTGCCTCCGACCTCACCCGTTTGCTCGATGCCGTTGGCCAGAGCATTCAGGTGATCAAATCGGCTGATACCGGTATTACGGCATTAACAAGTCTGGTTGAACAGGCCGATTCCGTTGCCAATGCCGCCCGCGATGCTTTAGCGGCAGGACAGGCCGAAGCCAAAGCCAAAGGTGATCGTGATCTGCGCAATATCAATGATCTGACTGGCCTTCCCGGGATCACGGCAGGAGACACACTGATCTTCAGTGCTACAGATGAAGATGGAAACGCCCTGCAAACAGCGGCATATGGTGGAGCGCTTGGCGCAACAACCACAGTGACGATTGCCGCGAACATGTCTTCAGGCGATCTTGTGGCCGCTATTAATGATATCCAGATCAGCGACCTCGGTACGCCGGCAACCGCCACAGGCGGGCAGGCTTTCGAGGCATCCCTTGATGATGGTGGCCGCTTGCAGATCCGCACCCTGAACGGTGGTGATTTTAATCTGGAATTTATCGCTGCCGGCTCTGCCGATGCCAACCCGAATAATCTTGCCCTTGCTGCCGAACTCGGTTTTGCCAACACGGCACGATTAACAAGTGATGGTACGGGCAACAGCGATGTTCAGTTTACAGCGCTCTCCGATGTGATACTGGAATCCTTTGCTCTTTATGACGGTAGCGGCGCAACACCCGTTATTGCTGATGCCAGTGATGCGCTCAACGTTCTGGAAGACCAGTTCGGAAATGCTCTCTTTGCCAACCTTGATAACGTGAATGATGACTATGTTATCAGCATTAATGGCGGCGGGGTACAGCGCATCAATTTAACCGATGCCGCAGGTAATCCGGTTTCTATCCAGAATTTTGTTGACCAGATCAACAATAACACCAGCCTGAATACACAGATTCAAGCGGCTTATGATGCAACAACAGGCGCCCTGACCCTCAAACCTATTGGCGGGGATCTTGTGAGTATTGAGATCGGTGTTGACGGTACTGGCGGCGCGACCAGCCCGCTTACCGCTAATTTCGGTTTTGGGGTTCTTGATATTGCAGGTGGCGGCTTTGCCTCCGGCGCAGCCGGACAAAGGGTTAGCGAAACCATTCGTCTGGCCTCTGCCGCAGCAGAGCTTGCACAGCTGGAATCAGACTTTGAAACCCTCCGTGACCAGATTACCCAGCTTGTGACCAATGGAGATACCGGCTATCGCGGTACGAACCTGCTCAACGGTGATGATCTCTTTACTGTTTTCAATGAATTCCGCACCAGCGCCCTGACCACAAGCGGTGTTACATTCACCGCCGATGGACTGGGTCTGGTATCTGCGAATTTCTCGCGTGTTTCCTCGACTGATGCCACGATTGCCAATGTAAGAGATGCCCTGGCACTGGTGCGCGGTTTTGGCTCAACTCTTGCAAACGCTCTCAGCGTCATTCAAGCGCGGGAGGTTTTCACCAAGAGTATCATTAATACGCTTACCGAAGGCGCAGATAAATTAACCGTCGCTGACCAGAACGAGGAAGGCGCAAAACTGCTGGCTCTGCAGACAAGACAGCAACTCGGCGTCACATCGCTCTCACTGGCCTCGCAGTCACAGCAGTCGATTTTGAGATTGTTCTAATTCAAGTTCCTTCTCTCGGGAGAAAGAAGGAAGAAAGAATAATGGGAAGGCAGGATGCCGATCACATTTTGACCATTGCGTCTGCTTCAGGATGAAGAATACAGAACATGGTCACAAGAGGACGGCAGGAAGCCCCCTTTACGGCTGCTTTTTCTCTCCAGGATGGAGATCAGGAAAAAGCGGCATCCTAAAAGGACGTGGCAGCACTGCAAGGAGTCTCTCCGCCGCCACGTCCTTTTTTTATCTCTCATAAAATATTTTTTGCTCTACAATTTTAATCACTTATCAATTGAAAGCCGCTGGTCAATTCCTGTCATTCATGCCATCATTTATATTATGAGCATAAACAGAAAGCAGCGCCGTCTGCAGGAAAAATCCAGCGGCATGAAAACTACAAAAAAAATCCGTGACAACGCGGAACTTGCGCTCGAGAAAAAGCAGATCGGTATGGCGCTCAAGAATAAAGGGCGTGAGGCCGAAGCGATTACACCCCTGAAAGAAGCGCTTCGTCTTGATTCGTCTCTGGCCGATGTCCATTTTGCACTGGCCATGATTGCGCGGACGAAACCGGAACGCCATGTCGATATGGAAAAAATAAACGCCTCCATCAAAGATAAAAAGTTTCTCCTGTCTTCATATAGCGCCATCATGATTCTTCTGCGCCAGAAGCGACAGTATAAAGAGGCTGTTATCTGTCAGGAAGAAATCTGCCGCCTGAAACCGGATGACATATGGGCACGTGTTGATCTGGCACTTTTGCTGAATATTGCCGGTCAGGTTGAACGCGCCGCAATCGAACTTTCACTGGCTCTCAATAAAGAGCCGCAGAATATAATGCTGAAAGGACTTTATTCGTCCTCTCTTCATAACCCTTCTTTTAATCACTTCCATCCCGAGGTCAAACAGGCTTTTCTTGAGTGTTTCAAGAATCTTTATGATGTTCACCTTCGCAATTTCTGGGCGCCCTGGCTCACCCTTATGATGAAAGATCCCGAATTTGCCGAAATAAAAAACGCACGGATGTTAGACGATACTGCTTTTATCGAATGGGCTGATTCTCTGGATGAAGAAAGCGGCGCTTTTTTAAATAATCCCTATCTAACAAAAGGCCTGTGTCTTCTTGTCGTTGCCGATTATCTTATGGAGCGGTTTTTTACACGATTGCGGCGTTATCTCTGCCTGAACTATGAAACGCTTGTTTCCAATGGCCGTATAAAAATTTTTGAAAAATTCATTGATGCCCTCGCCCAACAATGTTTCTTCAATGAATATGTCTATATGCAGCAGAAAGATGAAGAACAGAGTCTGCAATCCCTTGGCCAGAGAAAGGAAAAAACAGCGATTGCCCTTTGTGCCTGCTACACCCCTCTTTACAAGAACTTTCCTGCACAGGATCATGTTCTTATGAGTCTTGCGGAAGAGGATTCAGACTTTGCCGCTCTTGTAAAAACCCAGTATCTTGATCCTGCCGAAGAAGCGCGCATCAAAGCGGAGATTCCCGTTTTCGGAGCCTTCGCAAATGAAATTTCCAGGGCGGTGCAGAGCCAGTATGAAGAAAACCCTTATCCACGCTGGACGACAATATGCACGACCGCCCTGCCCAGTGATGACCTTGTCTTTGATCCGGAAACAAAAGACCTGCCTTTCAGGATTCTTGTTGCCGGCTGCGGCACGGGTCGTCATGCCATCGGAACGGCAACACGATATAAAAATGCCCGGATTACCGCCATTGACCTTAGCCGCACAAGCATTGCCTATGGCCTGCGTAAAGCGCGGGAATGTGGCATGGATACGCGAATCAACTTTGTCCACGCCGATATTCTGTCCATGAAAGACTGGCCGGAACCGTTTGATATTATTGAATGCGCCGGCGTGCTTCACCATATGGAAGACCCTTTTAAGGGGTGGGAGGCTCTGAACTCTATACTAAAACCGAACGGCCTTTTCAAAATCGGTCTTTATAGCGAAATATCAAGACAACCTATCATCAAAGCCCGCGATTTTGTTGCTGCAGGCCATTATCCTTCTACAACAGAAGGCATTCGTGCCTGCCGTCAGGCAATTTTTGCCCTGCCAACAACAGACCCTATTTATAATTTTGTAGCCAGAAGTCTTGATTTTCACACCGCATCCGCAGCCCGCGACCTTATTTTCCATGTTCAGGAACACCGGATGACCCTGCCGCAAATTCAGGAAATGATGGATCGACTCGGACTTGTTCCCCTCCGGATGCTGGTGAGTAATCCGGATACACTCTATATGTACGATAAAATGTTTCCCGACGACTCATCACGCAAGAGCTTTAAAAACTGGGAGATCTTCGAGAAAAAATTCCCACTGACTTTCGCCGGTATGTACCAGTTCTGGTGCCAGAAAACTGTTTATTCCGCCTAAAAAAACACGCGATAGACACGATAACAAAACAATGCTAGTCTTTTTAAACCCTTGTTAAGGGTTTTCATTGTAAGATGAAATATACGTCGGGAGAATTCCGGCGGGCATACATAAATTAGGAAACCAAGGAAGGAAATCCTATCATGACCTCTGATGTCGTACTCACGTCGGCGCTACGCAGTAACTTGCTATCGCTGCAAAACACACAATCCGCTATTGATAAAACGCAGTTCCACCTCTCGTCAGGCCGGAAAATCAACTCTGCTCTTGACGGCCCACAGGCGTTCTTTGCTTCAAAAACGCTGAACAACCGCGCAGGAGACCTGACACGTCTTCTGGATGGTATCGGCCAGTCAATCCAGACAATTAAGGCCGCCGATAACGGTGTCACAGCCTTGACCTCTCTGGTTGAACAGGCCGACTCTATTGCAACCAGTGCCAAAGACGCGCTGGCGGCAGGACAGGTTGAAGCCAAACTGACAGGTGATGTCGACCTGAGCGGTATCGACGACCTTGCTTCTGTGAACGGTATCGCCAATACCGATACTTTTATCCTGACAGTCACTAAGGAAGATGGTACGGCTATAAATATCGGTGCCTACGGTGGTGCAGCTGCTGCCACGGCAACAATCACAATCAATACCAACGACTCGATTGACGAACTTCTTGCCGAAATCAACAATATTGCCCTTCAGGTTAACGGCGCGGGTAATGCGATCGGTGATCAGGCATTCGAGGCCTCCCTTGATGCCGGCGGCAATCTTTCGATCAAAACACTGAACGGTGGTAACTTCAATATCAACTTCGTGTCTGCAGCAGCGACCGATGTTGGAAACCTTGCTTTGGCGCAGGCTCTGGGCTTTGGGGACATTGCCCGTACTCTTGTCGATGCGGGTGCCGGCACTAATAACGTTGAAGCCACAGCCATCGCCGATGTTGCGCTGCGTTCTTTCGCACTCTATGACAGCGCACCAACGCCTGATACACTGGCCACACGGGGTGATATCATCAGCGCTCTTGCCGATGAAGACGGCAATGCCTTGTTTGCCAACATCAATAGTGCCAACGATGAATACATCATCGGCATTAATGGCGGCACGGCACAGGACATTGCCCTGTTCCAGAATGGCGGCGCAGTAACCATTCAGGAGTTTATTGACCAGATCAATAACAATGCCAGCCTGAATACAAAAATTCAGGCTGATTTTGACGATGCCACAGGACAGGTCATTATTCGTGCGATTTCTTCTGATGTTCAGAGCATCGAGATCGGTCTGCAGGACAACAACGAGATCGGCACGGCAAACTTTGGTTTCGGTGTGAATGCAGACATTACTGCTACGGCAACAGACGGCGAGAGGGAGTCAATCCACCTTGCTTCTGCGGCAGGAGATCTTGCCCAGCTTGAGGGTGACTATAACCGTGTTCTTGCCCAGATCACGGAACTCGTAACCAATGGCGACACGGCTTATCGTGGTACAAACCTGTTGAACGGTGACAATCTCATCATCAACTTCAATGAAGGTCGTACCAGCAGCCTGACAAGCTTTGGTTCTACATTTACATCCGACGGATTGGGGCTGTCAGCGGCAAACTTCGCCCGATCATCTTCTGTAGATGATATTATTGATCAGGCACGAACAGCTCTTGAGTCTATCAGAACATTTGGTTCAACACTGGCAAACGACCTTGCTGTCATCCAGACACGCGAGACTTTTACCAAAAGCACCATTAATACACTGACTGAAGGTGCCGACAAGCTCACCATTGCCGACCAAAACGAAGAAGGCGCAAAACTGCTTTCTTTGCAGACAAGGCAACAGCTTGGCGTTACAGCTCTATCTCTGGCCTCCCAGTCGCAGCAATCTATCCTGCGACTCTTCTAAATCGGGCCGGGGTAACTATAAATTTTCGACGGCAACCGGGGGCAGAAGCCCCCGGTTTTCTTTTCAGGTTATTACAAAAACGCTTTGATAACAGCCGATGAGAATAACCTGACACGGCAAAATTTACCGGGTTACACAGCAGGAAATGTTTAAAAATGCGAATGCTAATTGGAAATTAAAGAATTTAAGGTTATAATTGTGGTACGATCATTGCATTACTCAAGCAGAACGCAACTTTTAACAAGGTAGAATACCATGGCTCTGATTATTGATCTCAAACCCGGCGAAAAAATTCTTATCGGTGATGCCGTTATCACCAACGATCAACAGCGCACACGCCTCCATATTTCCGGTGACTCTCCCATCCTGCGCGAAAAGGATGTTATGAAAGAGGAAGAAGCCGACACACCCTGCAAAAAGATATATTTTCTTGTGCAGTGCATGTATCTGGCACGCGCACCCCGTATTTATTTTGATAAATATTTCGGACTGGTGAAAGAAATTCAGGATGCCGCGCCCTCTGTCACCCTGTTTATTATGAAGATCAACGATATGATTATCGAAGGCCTCTACTACAAAGCCTTAAAAGAAGCACGGGAGCTTCTGGATCACGAAGCGGAACTATTGGAAAATGTTAAAAAACAATATTCCAGACAGGAACAAATCGGTGCCGAATAATAAAAACCCTTATGCCAGCGCAGCCGGCACCTATGACAAGAATGCGCAGCAAAACACTCCCGACCAGCGCGAGATGGAAGCGCGGGTTCTTTTAAAGGCCGTAAAAACATTTCAGGAAATCCAGAAGCACTGGGACACCATCACCGCCGAAGAGCTTGATGATGCCCTGAAGTTCAACCGCCAGATATGGATGATGTTTGTCGATACGGCTGTCGAGGATAACAGCGGGGATCGCCCTCTTGCACTGCGGAATAATATCGCCAATCTGGGGGTCTATATTTTTAATCACACACTGGAAATTCTGGGCAATCCAAAACCGGAGAAACTGAATATTCTCATTGATATCAATCGTGAAATCGCAGCAGGTCTTATGACCAGACCCGCCACACCGAAAAAAGAGCTAACACCTGAATCTGGCACCTCAACATCCGCTTGAAAAGCATCATTTTATTGTCTCGTTCTATAATAGTATTGCCCCCTAGACAGAAATCTTGTCCAGCTTACAGGAGTTTATCTTTGTTGTTCTCAAATCATGCCACAATACAAATTAAAAAGCGTTGACCTTAAAAGCAAATTGTGACATAAACAAAAATTACTATATATTAGAATTAATACCAATTCTCTTTGAAAGAGAATTGGTATAATATTGAGACATATAAAATTAGAAGCTGTTTGAAAGGATAAAAGATGGCAGATATTAATGACATGGTTCATGAATTGGGTGATTACGTTGAAACGAATTACAAACACATGACAAATCCTAACCAATCTGTTTTAGGCTCTACAGTTAGGTGTATATTTAACGCCATAAGCTGGGGAACCCCACTTCTAAATAAAGTTTCTGAATACTATGGTATTCCCGTTAAAGGATGGCATGATACGCTGGACAAAATCATTGAGTCGACGGAATCTTTAGGAAGTGATGCGGCAGAAAAAATCAAAACATATACTGAAAAAACAAAAGCTCTGGATCATGTATTCAAAAACCATAACATTAGCAACCCCTTTGACAAAATACGCTATGCAAAAAACCATACGCCTTTATAAAAAAGGAAAGAACCGTTAAAATATCACGCAAACAACGTAATATTCCCTGCATTCGTATTGCCGGACTGGGCGGCGGCAAATCACGCCATGGCGCGCCCCCCGTGCGCATGATCCGAAAAACGGCGTTGATAAACTAGGCGATTGTCTTTGGCAATCCCGCCCCGGCTGCCCGCACGCCCGGGAAGATGAGGCTCAAGCAAAGCCCATGTTTTATCGGATATGTCCGTGGCATCTGTGTGAATGTGTCATGTGAGATCCTTTCTGTTCTTTATAGAATCTCACATTTTTTATCTCATGACTACACTATTTAGTTTTAGTGACTGAGATTCAGAGATTGTCTGTAAAAAAATTATCCACCGCAAACAGGCGTAGATAATCCTAAAGCTTGCCTTACAGGGCTGACCTGTTCTTCTAAGGCCTCTCTGTTTGCGGACCATTGGTCTAATTCAGCGCTTTTCTGTTGAGAAATTTTACTAGTCTCCTGTGCTTTTATAATCAATTCAGAGAGGTGGTCCCAGAAAATCGGACATGTTGCTAAGGTGGAATTCTGACATTAAAACGAAAGGGATCTACCGATATGACAAAAAGAAGAAATCACTCTCCTGCATTCAAAGCCAAGGTTGCATTGGAG
>Ga0210044_10001062_pt1 | contig 41715 bp, 44 predicted proteins | sample CryGey13umfilter_2_FD_183959 | JGI IMG/M metagenome (GOLD analysis project Ga0210044, IMG submission 183959) | Groundwater microbial communities from aquifer in Utah, USA - Crystal Geyser 4/9/14 3 um filter (SPAdes) (version 2) | ecosystem: Environmental > Aquatic > Deep subsurface >... | reverse complement strand
AGCAAATTCACTTGCCAAAGGTTATTCTGGAGTTAGAGTTGAAATAATTGAAACACTATGTCAGATGTTAAATAAGAAAGTGCATCCGGTAATACCTGAGAAAGGCTCTGTTGGAGCAAGTGGTGATTTAGCTCCTTTATCTCATATGACTTTAGTATTAATGGGAGAGGGAGAAGCTTTTTACAATGGGAAAAGAATGGGTGGAAAGGAAGCTATGAAATTGGCAGGAATAGAACCAATTACTTTAAGTTCTAAGGAAGGATTAGCCTTAAATAATGGTACAGCCGTTATGACCGCTATTGGAGCGTTAGCTCTTTATGACGCTGAAAATATTTTGAAATGTGCTGATATATCTGCAGCAATGACTTTAGAAGCTTTATTTGGAATAGATAAAGCTTTTGATGAAAGAATACATAAATTAAGGCCTCACTCAGGTCAAATAAAATGTGCTGAAAACATAAGAAAACTTATAAAAAATAGTGAAATATTATCTCATAAGCATCATGAGAAAGTTCAGGATGCTTACAGTTTGAGATGTATCCCCCAAGTTCATGGCGCCTCAAGGGACGCCATAAATTATGTAAGAAAAGTCTTAGAAACTGAAATAAATTCGGCAACTGATAATCCTCTAATATTTACTGATCCACCCGAAGCCTTATCTTGCGGTAATTTCCATGGACAACCAATAGCCATTTCTATGGATTTATTAGGAATAGCACTCTCAGAGATAGCAAACATCTCTGAAAGAAGAATTGCCAGAATTTTAGATCCGCATTTAAATGAAGGATTACCCGCATTCTTAATTCCAAGAGATAAAGGTGGTTTAAATAATGGTTATATGATGGCTCAATACACTGCCGCCGCACTGGTTTCTGAAAATAAAGTTTTAGCCCATCCTGCAAGCGTAGATTCAATACCAACTTCCGCAAATCAAGAAGATCATGTAAGTATGGGGACAATCGCCGCTAGAAAAGCCAGAGAGATATTAAAGAATGTAGAAAATGTAATTGCTATAGAATTTTTGTGCGCTTCTCAAGGAATGGATTTCAGACTACCTTCAAAAGGAGGGCAAGGGGCGAGAATAGCTCATGAATATATCAGAAAATATATCCCTCATCTGGATAAGGACAGAATATTATATCCTGAGATAAATCAAGTCCGAGAACTTATACATAATGGAGATTTATTAAGAAAGGTCGAAGATAAAATCGGTAAACTAAATTAAAAATTCTATTATTGTAATATAACAATAGAAATAAAAAAGGGGCAGCGATCTACCTTCTTTTTTATTTGTCCCTCCGTTGTGTTTTGAATGGTAGTTAATACTGCCCTTAATGAATAGGGAATGGATTGATGGGTGAGCCGGGATTTGAACCCGGGATCTGACGGTCCACAGCCGTCCGCTGTAGTTGCTTTAGCGCATTAACCGCTAAGCTACTCACCCTTTTTGTTTGAAAGAGCTAAATAAATTTTAGCAAAAAAAAAGGGGGTTAGTCAAGTAGTTCTTTTACTTTCTTGACTAGATCTTCTTCTGGTACTCTCCATTGGTTAGCCCATTTATCCTTTTCATCAGTAGTTAAGGGTGCAGTGAGATCTTTGACTATAATGGTTCCACTCTCTAGTTCCTGAGGTCCTGCAAAGACCGCGACAGGAATTCCACGTCGATCAGCAATTCGGAGTTGACGCCCTATTGAGCCTTTCTCCATACTCAGTTCGGTTTTTATATCTTTTTCTCGTAGCCAGGCAGCAAATTGAATAGCTTTCTCCACTAACCTTGGCGAATCGGGATCAAATATGGCTACGAAAACCTGGGTGACGGTTTTCTGGGATTTTGCTATACCTAGGGTTTGCATAACCGAAATGATGCGCTCAAGACCAAATGAACTGCCAGTTGCAGGAAGATTAGGTCCACCTAGAGCCGCAATGAGATCATCAAAACGACCTCCTCCAGTAATTGCACCTATTCCGGCTTCTTTAATTACAGTCTCGAAGATTGGACCAGTGTAATAAACTAATCCGCGTGCCAGACAAGGGTTCACTCGATAGAATCGAGGGGGAACCCCAAAGTTCGCTATATAGTCAAGCATTTTTTCAAGCACGGCTGTTCCTTGAGCAACTTCTGGCTGATTTGGAAAGAGTTGACGAAGCTTCTCGATAATATTTTCTTTTTCTAATTTAAGAAGCTGATCTGTAACTTCGAAGAATCGCGAGATCAACTCTGGAGAAGCTCCTTTTTCTCTTAATTCTTGCGAGATCTGTTCTCTATCAACCCTTTCAAGTTTATCCCAACCTCTCATGAAGGCTAAAGTTAACTTTTCAGTATCAGCACCAGAAGCCTTGGCTATTCCGTTCAAAAGTCGACGGTCATTGAATTGGATTTCGAATTTGTCAAACCCTAACCTTCTCAAAGCTGTATATGTCAAAGCAATAACTTCAGCATCCGCAATAGGTTCGGCAACACCAACAACATCAAAATCACACTGAATAAAGCGTCGATATCTTCCCGCTTGGGGCTCATCAGCTCTAAAAACTGGTCCAAGAGCATATCTCCTATAGGGATAAATGAGCTCTTTTTCGTGTTGGGCAACTACTCTAGCCAAGGGTACAGTGTGGTCATATCGCAAGCCGATCCAATCGTCTCCTTTTCGAAAGCTGTAAGTTAATGCGTCTGCTTCCTCTCCATACTTTCCTGCTAACACTTCTTGAAGTTCTATTTCTGGAGTTTCTAATGGTTCAAAACCAAACTCTTCGAAGACCTCGCGGAGAGTATTTATAACCTTTTGGCGCAGTAAAACTTCGCCCCCTAACCAATCTCGAGTCCCTCTATAGTTTCTTGCTACGATTTTTTCCATATTTTCACCTCCATTCGAATTCTAACAATTTAACCAGTTTTTGTCCAGTTTCCCTTGATTTAAAAGGGCTAATTGTAGAATAGCAAAAAAATAATAAGATGTCAAGTGGGGGGCGAGGCGGGATTTGAACCCGCGATCAGCGGTTCACAGCCGCTTGCTTTAGGCCACTAAGCTACTCACCCAACCATTTTTATTTTAGCAAAGTAGCGGAATTTAATCAACAGGTCTAGAAGGGTTTTATTTTAAAGTGAATTAGATTATAATAACAATATAGTGAATTTTTGGGAAATCCCAATCTCGATTAATAATACTCTTTTATTCCGAGAAATTAAAAAAGACAAGGAGATGTTAGAAAAATTTTATGAAAAATATAAATCCCTGATAGAAAAATTGAGAGAAAAAGAAGAAAAAATATGATAAAATAGAAAATAGCAATTATGCTCGATTCAAATTTCTGGAAAAGGTATTTCAAAGTCTACGATGTTTTAAATTTGCTGATTCCTTATCAAGAGTTATTATACGCGATTTGTGACGAATTAGATATTAAAAAGGGGGAGAAGTTTCTGGAAGCAGGGTGTGGAACAGGTAATTTAGCGTTAAAAATCAAAAAAAGAGGAGGAGCTGTAGTAGGATTAGATAATTCTCGGGAAGCATTGGATATCTATCGAAAAAAAGACCCTGAGGCAAAATTAGTTTTAGCTGATTTAAGGGGAAAATTACCTTTTCCAGATAATTATTTTGATAAAATTGCTTCGAATAACACCCTCTATATTATTCCTAAAGAAAAACAACTCGATACCTTGAAAGAACTTTATCGAATTTTAAAACCTGGAGGAAAGATAGTGATGGTGAATTTAAAGAAAGGATGGAGATCTGGAAAAATTTATATTAGCGGAATAAAAAAAAATCTGAAAAAAGAGGGGGTTTACTCCACTTTTTTAAAAATAATTAAAATGATTATACCTACAATAAAAGTTTTTTATTATAATTATTTCATCAAAAAAGAAACTCAATATTATTTTTGTGATTTCAATGAACAAAAAGAACTATTAGAACGAGCCGGATTCAGAGAGGTATCTGAAACAAAATTAGTCTATGCTAATGAGGCGATTTTAAACAGTGCTTTTAAATAACTTATGAAAATTTCAAAAGAGATTCATTTCAAAGCAAGGGGAGAAAATAAAATACTCTTTTTAGGTATGCCCAATACTAGTGAAGAATTAAGGGAAATGTTTAAACTCAGATATGAAATTTACTCAAAATTAGGCTATATTTCAAAAGATGCATTTCCCAAAAAGATAGAACAAGACGATTACGATAAAGAGAAAAAATGTGATTATTTTATTGCCAAAATTGACGATCAAATAGTTGGTAGTGCGCGTCTAATTCAAGATTATTATTTACCTACCGAAAAAGAATGTTTCAAGTTTGAAGAACCTTCAGAAATGAAGAATATACCGCGAGAAAAAAAAGGGGAAATAGGAAGGCTTATTATATCAAAAAGAGATAATAATTTTTTACCCCCTCACTTAGTTCTTTTAGGAATTTTAGATTCCATAATGCGGTTTAGTTTTCAAAAAGATCTTAGGGCTGGGTTTTCATTTGTAAAAAAATCTCTTATGGAAAAATTGAAGAGGTTAAAAGTGCCTTTTCATATTATTAAGCCGTACACTCAAATTTATTCTGAAAAACATCTTTGGGGTTATTTTCATAATCCAAAAGATCCGGTGATTCCTGTTTATTATTTTAGAGACGAAGCAAAAAAATATTTAAATAAAATATTTAATAATAAAAAAATATTTAAGAAAATTGGTAAGAAAAAAATTTTATATTTACCAAGCAATTCTTGGAAATTTTTATTTTATACTAAAATCCCATCTATTTTTAAATAAATAATTTTATGGATATTTTTTCTCTTATATTAATAACTACCGGAGTAATAAATTTATTTTTTGGATTTCTTATTTATGTAAAAAATCGAAGGGATATAGTCAATATTTTGTATGCTCTGTTAGTACTCAATCTAACTATTTGGGCCTTTTCTATCTATTTTTTTAGAATAGCACCTGATGTAAATCTTTTTTGGAGTAAAATAGCATATCTATCTGCAGGAACTACTGCTTTTTTATTTCTATATTTTACTTTATATTTTCCATTTAAAACTAAATTAAACTTATATTGGCATATCTTTTTTTCAATATATTACTTAGTTTTGGTATCGTTAATTCTTGGAACTAAATATGTAATTGAAGAATATGTAATAATTAATCATAATTACGGGCTCTTATTTGGGAAGGCGTATATTTTCTATGCAGTTTTTATTTTTTTATTTTTTGGATTAGGATTTATAAATTTAATTCGTAAGTACCTGCAATCTAAAGGAACCATTAGAATACAGATAGAATATGTATTAGCAGGAGCTCTCATTACTGCTTTCGTCGGTACTCTTACGAATTTAATGTTGTTCAGTGGGGGTATTTTCCAATATAATTGGGTAGGACCAAGCTCTGCTATTTCCTTAGTAATTCTGTTTGCCTACGCGATTACTAAACATCATCTTTTTGGAATTAGGGTTATTTTAACTGAAATTTTAGTTATAGCGACGGGAATAACTTTGTTGGTTTGGGCGGTGACGGCGGAGCCGTTTTTGTTGAAGATTTTGGGAGGGACGCTGTTTGTTTTCTTTATTGCTTTTGGGTATCAGTTGGTGAGAAGTGTTATCAAGGAAATTGAGTTGAGGGCGGAGTTGGAAAAAGCGTATACGGAGTTGGAAAGGATTGATAAGGCAAAGACGGAGTTTTTGTCGATTGCTTCTCACCAATTGAGGACGCCTTTGAGTATTATTAAAGGATATATTTCAATGATTCTGGAGAAAACTTATGGGGAAATTCCAGAAAAAATTAAACAGCCCTTGGGAAATGTTTATGTTTCAAATGATAGGTTGGTGAAATTGGTCAATGATTTATTGGATATTACGAGGTTGGAAATGGGAAGAATTGAGTTGAGTTTGGAAAAAGCTCATTTGGAAGAGATAATTTCAAGCGTGGTTGAGGAAATGAAGGTTACGGCTGAAAAGAAAGGGCTTTATTTGAAATATGAAGCACTAAAAGAACCTTTGCCAGAGATTTCAGTTGATAAAACAAAAATTAGGCAGGTGATTTTGAATTTGGTGGACAATGCAATAAAATACACGCAAAAAGGGGGAGTGACTGTGAAAGTAAGAAAGATGAATTCTGAAGTCAGAATTGAGGTGAGAGATACTGGGGTAGGGATGAGTAAAGAGGAGATTGGGAATCTTTTTGAGATTATGGCCAGGGGCAAGGCGGGATTTCAATACTGGACAGAGGGGGCGGGGTTGGGATTGTATATTGCCAAGAAATTTTTGGAGATGCATGGAGGCCGAATCTGGGCCGAGAGCCCGGGAAAGGATAAGGGCTCCACTTTCTACATTGAATTACCAGTTAAATAAATTTTTCTTTTTTCATTAGATAAAAATATTTGGAAGAATTAAAAAAAGCTATCTTTTTTGAGGAAATTTTATCTTTGCTGGAAGATAAATATCTTGGCTATTTGATGAAAGAAACTGAAAAAGAAGAAAATATCCCCCTTCGCAAAGCTAAAAAAGAGTTAAAATATAAGAATCTAAAAATATTATGAAGAAAAATACTATAGCTCAATTTCAAAAATCATGTAGAAAAATTCAAAAAGCTATATTTGCCAATAAAAAATCAAAGGGTTTTAATATTACAAATGTACCCTTAGAATTTTGTTTAATCGAAGAGGAATTATCAGAAGCATTTGAGGCCTGGCGCAAAAAGAAGGATGATTTAGGTGAAGAAATAGCAGATGTGGTTATTTATCTATTTGGTCTAGCTTCGATTTTAAAAATTGATTTGGGGCAAGAAATCATAAGAAAAATTAATAAAAATAAAAAAAGGGATTATCAAAAAGTAAAGGGTGTTTTGCTAAAAAAATAGCACCGATAATCCCTTGAAATTACTTATTCTTCTTAACAAATTCAAATCCCGTGATCTGCGAGAATATCTGTGCGGGGTTGTTCTTATTGCTGTCTATTTTTATAACTGGAATATACTTCCTTACTATAGCAATAACGGATTCGTACGCCTTCGTTAAACCAGAATAGTATTTTTGCAATTCATATTGCTGATCGCTTTTTCTTTCTAAAAGAACACCGAGGGGGGCATACAGATATACTAAAATAGTATTCTGCTCCTTTAGTTTTTTTAGCAAAGATTCAAGCTGTATTTCTGACAGTCGACTCTTTTCTCTCAAGACCGGTCCGTACACCGCTTCGGATATAAATGTACGGTCTAAAACGAATCTTTTTGTACGAGGTTTTCTCTCTAGAAAATTCTTATAAAATAAGTATAGGTTTTTGATTCTCCGGTGATAATCAGCATGAGATTTCTTAAAACCGATGCTATAGAACATTTCTGCTAAAGTCGTTTTACCAACCTTATTTATACCTTCAATCACAACATTTTTTATACCGCCTACTTCCTTGTGTTTCTTTGGACACATTTGGCCAATAATCTCCTTGGTAGCAAGGATATTTTTTAGTGGACATAAATCTGGCCTACTTTTATTACAAAAAAATCTTTTGTAATAAATTAGTACTAAATGGGCCCACCACGCCAATTGTTTACTTTCACGCAGATTTAAGTATTCATACCCTTCCTTTACAGCTATCTGGTTATAATCAATGCTGCGAGTTAAATTTTCAAGTTGTTTGCGTAATATTTCGTATCCATAAGGTGCATTAGGTGCGGGTAGACCTATACAGGGACAAAATAATCGTTTCATTCCGCTATCCACTGGCATAATACCGCAATGGTAACCGAGAATATACAGAGCACAGCATTGAGCTCCATGGTATCCAATTCCAAACACTTTGTCTCTAAGTAAGTTAATCAATTCATCATGTGACATACTATAGATATCTAGTTTGTTTCTTTCAACATAGTTAACAAAATCTAGAGTAGAGAGAAAGAATCTTACACGCAACTTAATTAATCCGATTGGTCTTACAATAGATTTGAATTTGTCCCTATTCATTAAGGATATTTCTTCATAAGTATAGCTACTTAATTCGTTCACAACCTTCCGAAATGTTTCTATCATTCTATAACTTACTCTGAGACTAAGACCAGCTATAAGCATTCGTATACGCCAATCCCTGATTGAAAGTGGCCACCATAGATTGTTGTTATAGTTTTGAAACACAGCTTTTTTCACAGCTTCCTGGGAAGCACAAATACGAAGAATATTTAAGTAGTCTTTGGTTGAAATCATATCCATTTTACCTCTTTTTTTGAATGAGCTATATTATAATATTTTAAAACTGCTTGAGTTTGATTGTCAAGGTACTTTTTTATTTCTTGAGGCAAGAGTTCCTTTGAGTTGTCTATAGAGAATACTAATATTTTATTCTGCTGATTTAGATAGCCAATGTTTTCTGTTATTGTTGGCACAAAATGAAAAATATCTTCTGAATAAATCTCTTGCATAACTTTCTTAGCTACGAAATACTCGTTGTTTTGTCTTTTTCTTTCGTTTCTATGTAATCTTGCCTTAAACTCTGAAAATACGTGTATAATTAGCATATTCTTGTTGCCAATTTCAGGCAACACAGATAAGATGATATCAAAACAATGGTCATACACTTGATGTTTCTTTAATCTTAAAGTCCTCAGATAATTCTGATCAATACCTCTTGCAAATTCAAAAATATAAAACTTTTTTAGATCTATTCTACAAGCTGTGGCAATTAAGACTTCATCCCAAATATTAGGGTCTATAATATCAAACCCTCCTGAAACCAGTGGTTTGATGCGAGTCTTTTTATTGCCACTTATCCTTTCTAATTCTATTAGTCTTTTCAACTCATCGAGATCGCTTATCAAATTGTAAAAGGGCAGTTTTTTCTTAATAATTTTAGCTAAAGTAGTTTTTCCTGCCGATGCACTTCCCACAATAAATATAATTTTAGGTAATTTCGTTTCTTGCATATTTTTAGCAGGTTATCTCTCTTGAAGAAATTCATAAATTTCATGCTCTTTTTGTTTGTAAATGGGCATTAATTTGTTAAAGTATTCATCTAATACTGACAATTTATTAGTGACATGAGATATTCCAAAATCTTGGATAGAGAGTGTAGCTATAGAAACACCAATTGCTAACGATTCGCAGAAAGGACGAGACGAATAATAAGATCCCAAAAAGCCACCGATAAATGCATCGCCAGATCCTGTAGTAGAAACAATATCTTCTTTTTTTATATTAATGCCGGGAAAAGAAATTTCTTTTTTATGTTTTTTTACTGTAACTCCACCTTTTCCTTTAGTTATAAATATAATAACTTTCGGAAAAAGATGTGCAGTCTCAATATCAAGGCATTTATTAAGCATATCGTATTCGTAATTGTTCAAAAATAACATATTAATCGCTTTTAAACATTTCTTTATTTCATCTATTTTTTCCTTTAAACTTGATGAAATTACATCGGTAGAAGAACTATGATAGATTGTATTTTTCAAACATAAATAAGGGTAACGAATACCTTTTCTGCAAGAAATATGGACATGCTTTGCATGCTCTTTATTATTAAGATGAAATTCTAATGGTTGATTATTTTCAAAAAAAATATCTCCACTTTGTTCATTAATAATGAAAGTATTAGAATGTTCTTCTACAATATGGATTCCTGAAACGTCTATTCCTCTATCCTTAATAATGCTGATAGGAAAATCTTTTCCCACCACAGAAAAAACCTTTATTTTAAGATTAGAAACAAGACTTGCACAATACGCACTATTGTAAGCCCCTCCTCCAATAACGCAACGTGAAATGCCTGATCTACTTGTAATTTTATCGAAAGAAATATTGCCAATAAATAAAAGGTCTTGGACTATTTTTTGCTCAAAAGCTATTTTATTTAAATTAAAATTTGAAAATAGTTCCATATTTTTTTAGTTTATCGCATTTTATATTCACTTTCTTACATATTGCCCAAAATAAGGATTGATTACTGGAAATTACGGGAATACCAAATTTACTCTCAAAAAAAGAGATAATCTCTAATGTTCGAAAATTAGTGCAAGAAATTACAATCAAGTCTGTATTACTCTCAAGGTTAGTTATTATCTGTTTTTTAGTTTGCTCTAAATCATATTTATCTATATCTATATTGAGATTTAGGAAAATATTTCTATAAATCGGAATATTTTTTTCTTTAAAACTATTCTCAAGAAAACTAGCCATTTTTTGATTGTAGGGAGATAACAACAAAACCTTCTTTGGTTTAATTATTTTGCATGCTGTCATTAAGGAATATAATGGCTCAATGCAAGGAATGTTATTTATTGTCTCAGGCACAATTTTATTATCAACTTTTTGCAAAATAATTGCTGAGGTACAGAAGAACCCTATGACCTCTAGGGGAATAAACTTTAATAGTTTAAATGCTTCTTCTTTCTTGTTATACACCTCTCTTAAAAAGGTTACTCCATCTTTTGCATAATTTGTGTTGGTTTTAATTCTAGAAAAGTGGAAAGAAACCTTGGTAAGGATACTCATATCTTCAGTAATCATCTTAATGAGTTCTTGTTCTACAATGGTATTTGTATCAGGAATTAAAACTCCTATATGCTTCATATGTCTAAATTTATAATAGTTCCCCTAATAAGGTCCTATGTTTCAAAACACCTCGGACCACAACATCGTATTCTTTCCCAATAGGTAATAATTGATTCTTTATCACAATTCTTGGAGGACAAGTTCCCAATTGACGTAACACAGAATTTCCATCTTTCCAAATTTCAACTCTAGCATTTTTTAAAACAGTCCCTATAGGAAAGACTCTTTTTAACATCGGTATAGCGTAATTCTCATAGATTTGCTGTTTCCACTCCTCATATTCTTTACTTTCCCCTCTCGTTGTAGGATCTTCGATACTTACTCCAAGAGGAGAAGTGCATTTTCTGAAAAAAAGCCGCTGGGTTTGATATCCTTTATCCATTATTTGGCGAAGATAATAAAGATTATAATCTAAAGTTTCTGGTCTTTGTCCTGGAAGATTATATATAAGATTAACTCCTGGGAGGAACCGTGGCGCCCCATTTTCCCCTTTTTCACGACCGCATTCATTTAGTATTGAAATGGCTTCCATAATTTGATCGACAGTTGCATTAAGGGTATTTATTTTTCTCACTTTAGGATCAAAAGATTCAATACCAAAAGGGGCAATATTTCCAGAGGTACAGTATTTTACAATTAATTTCGTTATTTCGTGACCTTGAGGGGTTACTACGCTTTCAGGGTTGACATTATCAATATGTAAAACTTTTATTTCAGGACACTGACTCCTAATTCCATACAATAATGCCTCCATTTTAGGAACATCCTGTTTCATATAATAATAAAAATTAGGATTTCTACCAATTCTAAAATATCGGGCACCATAATTATATGAAGCCACTATATCTGCAATTATATCATCGACTTCTCTGAACCTCACAGGATATCCACGAAGTCGTTCAATACAAAAAGAACATTTTGCCCAATTGCAACCTATCATGCTTTCAATTTCTATAACTCTTGGTAAGCCAATCTGATCTAAAATAGGCGCCCCAGTTTTCGTAATCTTAGCAAGTAAATCATAATTCGGGGAAAATGAATTAGTCTCACCTTTCAGAAGGAAATTATAGGCTAATCCAGTTACAACCTTATCGACGTGTTTAAACAAAGGAGATTTTAAAAATTTTGAAGGCAATTCTACCTTTCCTCCTAATACATAAAATAAGACTTTTCTCGCTTCAAATTCTTTAATAAGTTCATATAATTCTAAATCTTTTGGCGGTAAAGCTGATAAATATTTATAATCAACAAAACAGCCCATTACGATATAAATTGTGTCAGCCTCATTAAGGAGTTTTAAGGTTTTGTTTACATTAAGAGTAAGATTCAAGGTAGAAATATCTGTATTGCCTGGCGGTAACTTTTTTCTTTTATTTTTAGCATATCTAAGATCATCAATAGTTAAATAAAAGTGTCTTCTCCCAAAATAATTTAGCGCAGCAGAAATATATCGTTGATGCACCCCCAAAAATAGTGGAACCCCATAACCAGACGGTTCGTCACTATAACAATCTAAAATTATGTCGTAATTATTTGAAGCCATAATCTTTTTTTATCTTTTTTATAAAAAAATTTATAATTTCAATAAAACTGGAGGGTCGAACATGGGAGCCGCACCCTCTCATTCCACTCCGGCAAGAAGTTTCTAAAACTTCCTCCTCATTGACTTTTGCCTTAGCGGCTATTTTAATATTATTATTTTTAAAAATATTTGTCAAAACAAAATATTATTGATTGCTTACATTTTCGATGTTAAAATTTATATTGATCCCATCCGCCGAATTGTACCACGGAAAAATCTGGGCAGAAAGCCCTGGGAAAGGCAAAGGTTCAACTTTTTATATTGAATTGCCAATGAAGTAGAAGTTGAATTGACATCATATTTTTATTATCTTAAGATTAAAATATGGAAATAAAATTATCCCCAAAAATAAAAAGAGAGGTTTTTGAGACCTTGAGAAAATATGGCTATGAAAGTAAGAAAGATTTTATTGAAGACGCGGTTGCCCGCCGAATTTTAGAATTGAAAAAAGCTGACTTTCTTTTAAAGGTTAAGGAAATTCGAGAAAGGATGAAAAAAAGGAAAATGACAGAAGAGGAAATTTTGAGAGATTTTGATAGATTCTATCACCAAAGATGAAAATTCTCGTTGTGGTAGATGCCAACGTAATTCTTTCTGCTTTACTCGGTGGGAAGCCGAGCGATATTTTATTTGATGGCAGATTTCAATTTGTAACGACAGAATTTACTTTAAAAGAAGTGAAAAAATATTTTCCGAGATTGGAGAAAAAATTAGAAATTCCTCAAAGAAAATTAATTTCACTTTTAGAAGGATTGCCGCTTACTATTTATGCAAAAGATTTTTATAAAGATAAATTAAAAGAAGCAAAGGAAGTCATAGCTCATATTGATAAAAAGGATGTTGAAATTCTGGCTTTGGCTTTGAAATTAGAAACTTTTTTATGGTCTCAGGATAAACATTTTGAAAAAGCAAAATATTCGAAACTTTTAAAAACTTACGATTTTATTTAGGATCGTGGAGCAGGAAATTCGCTGAGATGCACGGGGGCAAAGTGTGGACAGAGAGCCCGGGAAAAGGGAGAGGGAGTACGTTTTATGTTGAATTGCCTGTAAAATAACACTCGAATTATTTGCAAATATTCGAGTAAAATATTCGTGTAACATTATGAAGAAAATACTTTTAATTGAGGATGAGAAAATGCTGGTGGAGATGTATGTGCAGAAGTTTTCAGAAGAGGGATTTGAGATAATTTCAGTTATTAGCGCTGAAGAGGGTTTGGAATTGGCAAAAAAGGAGAAGCCAGATTTGATAATTTTGGATATTTTACTGCCAAGAAAAAATGGGGTTTCTTTCTTAAAAGAATGGAAAAAAGATCCTGGAATTTCTAAGATTCCGGTTGTTGCCCTTTCAAATTACGACCATCCGGAAACGAGAAAGAAAGCCCTGGCTTTAGGAGTCAAAGCTTATTTAATTAAAACTGACTTTACGCCGAAAGAAATCGTGGAAAAAATCAAAGAATATCTAAAGTAGTTTTAAAGTAATGACCGGTAACAAGTAACCAGTAGTTAATTTTAAGGTTTGACATCAGGTGTTAAACTGAAAGGTTTAGGCGCAAACTTGACAGTAAAATTCAAGAACCTATAATAACGTAATATGGCCTATAAATTTACAACAATTATAATTCAAGAAGGTAAATGGTATGTAGCACGCTGTTTAGAGTTAGGAGTGGTTAGTCAAGGAAAAACTATTGAAGAAGCTCAAAAAAATCTTAAAGAGGCAGTTGAACTTTATTTAGAAGATCAACCTAAAACTAAAAAATACCTTTCCAAAAAGGCTCCTTTAATTACTAGCCTCGAATTAAAACATGCCTAAACGAATTCTTTCCGGGAAGGAAGTTATTAAAATTTTGTGCCGAGAATTCGGCTTTTATTTTGTTTCTCAAAAAGGAAGCCACGTAAAACTAAAAAAGACGGTTGCCCGTAGGGAAATCATCACCATTGTTCCGCTTCATAGAGAGTTAGCTCGAGGAACTTTGAAGGGGGTTTTAGAATTAGCCGAAATAGACGAAGAAGAATTTTTTAACAGAATTTAAAAGCGATGTATAAAATAAAAAAGAGTCTTCTAAAAATAGGCTCTTTTATTTTTGGATAAATTAGCTATAATTAAATAAAATATGAAGAGAAGGGGAATTGTAAAATTGAATTCGGAGACGAAAAAATTGGTTGATTTTTTATTTGAGACAAGGATTTTAAAATATCTTCCTAAATCTTCACTCTCTTATTTAAGATCCCCTTTTCCCGAAAACGTAGCTGAACATACTTTTTATGTAACAATTATTGCTTGGATATTGGCAAACTTAGAAAAAGCCGATGAAAACAAAATAATTAAAATGGCTTTAATTCACGATTTGGCTGAAGTTAGGGGTGGGGAAAGGAATTTAATTAATAAATTTTATAGCCAAACACTAAATGAACCGAGAATAATTAAGGAAATTTCAAAAGATCATAATTTAAAAAATTTTGGAATTGAAAAACTTTTTGAAGAATTTTTTGAAGAAAAAACGAAAGAGGCAAAAATTACAAAAGACGCTGACGTCTTGGCTGATATGCTTTTAGAAAAGGAGGTTTTGGATTCGGGAAATCAAAAAGCAAAAAGATGGTTGGCAGTTTCTTTATCCAGATTAAAAACAAAGGGTGGAAAAGATTTAGGGAAATTACTAATTGGAACTGATAGCGATGCCTGGTGGCTCCAAATTGCTAAAAAATATATTTTACTAACAAAATTTATGTAAATTTATGAAACGAATTTTGAATACAGAGACAGTAAAACATATTGGAGAAAAAGTGAGGGTTTGTGGGTGGGTGCAGACAGTGAGGTCGCATGGGAAAATTGTTTTTTTGGATTTGAGGGATAGGTCCGGGGTTTTGCAAGTTGTCTCAGATCCGAAACTGATAGAAGGAGTAAGAGAAGAATATGTTTTAGAGGTTGAGGGAGAAATTAAAAAGCGGCCAATCGAAATGATAAATCCAAAATTGGAAACTGGGGAGATCGAATTGAGGGCTGAAAAAATTAAAATTTTGACGAAATCAAAAAGTCTTCCCTTTGAACTTCGAGATTTAAAATTGTCTTTGCCAAAACTTTTAGATTATCGGCCATTAACGCTCAGAAACAAAAAAATAAAAGCCATTTTCAAAATCCAAGAGGAAATGATTTATAGTTTCAGGAAGACACTGAAAAAACTTGGATTTTTTGAATTTCAAGCCCCAACAATTGTTCCAGTGGCAACCGAAGGAGGAGCAGAAGTTTTTCATATCGATTATTATGATAAAGATGCCTATTTGGCTCAAAGTCCCCAGCTTTACAAACAAATCTTAGTTGGGGCATTTGAAAGAGTTTTTTGTGTCACCCACGCTTATAGGGCTGAACCGAGCGTGACCACAAGGCATCTTTCAGAATATATTAGTTTGGATTTAGAAATGGGATTTATTGATTCCTGGCAAGAGCTAATGAAAACCTGTGAAATTTTAATGAGAAATATTTTTTTAGACATCGGAAAAAATTGCCAAAATGAATTGAAACTTTTTAGGGTAGAGGTTCCAAAAATCAAAAAAATTCCTCAAATAAAATTAAGAGAGGCCCAAAAAATTATTTTCGAAAGAACGGGCCGAGATCATAGAAAGGAGCCGGATTTGGATCCGAAAGATGAAAAGGAAATTTGCAATTTTTCAAAAGAGAAATATAATTCTGAATTGATTTTCGTTACCCATTTTCCAGCAAAAAAGAGACCTTTCTATACTTATCCCGATCCCGAAAATCCAGAATACACATTAAGTTTTGATCTCATTTTTCGGGGATTAGAAATTGTAACTGGCGGGCAAAGAATCCATGAATACAAAATGCTTTTGGAAAACATTAAAAAATTTGGCTTAAAAAAGAAAGGTTTCAATTTTTATTTGCAGGCATTTAAATACGGAATGCCACCCGAAGGGGGATTTGCTTTAGGGGCAGAAAGAATTGTAAAACAGATTTTAAATCTGGAAAATATCAGAGAAGCGAGCTTATTTCCCAGGGATATGGGAAGGATTGATCAAAGATTGGCAGTTTCGAAAGTTAAAAAATATTAAACATCTTATCAATATGCCAGAATTGATTATTGACGTTATAAAAATTTTTGCTCTGGGGGTTCTGGGATTTATTGTTGCTTTTTTGTTAACGCCTGGTCTAACTCATTTTTTGTATAAATACAAACTCTGGCGAAAAGAGGTGAGGAAAAAATCGATCGATGGAAAGGAAGCAACTTTTTTTCAAAAATTTCACGGTCAAGAAGAAATAAAAATTCCCAGATTCGGGGGTTTATTAGTTTGGGTAACAACTCTAATTTTAATTTTTTTATTTTTGGGAATTTCTAAAATTACTGACATTTGGTGGTTAAATAAATTAAATTTTTTGAGCCGTTCTCAAACTTGGCTGCCGCTTTTTGCCCTGGTTTCGGCTTCGATTTTAGGATTAGTAGATGATATTTTTCAAGTTTTGGGCACGCCCCCCACCATTTCTCAAAAGATAAGTCTGCCCAAACGAATTATACAAAAAATGGTGGGGGGTAAAGAACAATATATCGGTGGGGGATTGAGTCTGAAAGTGCGACTTTTTTTGGTTTTTTTAATCGGTCTCATTGGAGGGCTTTGGTTTTATTTTAAATTAGATTGGCGAACAATTCATATCCCGGGAGTTGGGGATTTTCCAATTGGAATTTGGTATATTCCTTTTTTTGTTTTGGTAATGATGGCAACCTATAGTGGGGGAGTGATTGATGGCTTGGATGGCTTGGCTGGCGGGGCTTTTGCCTCAATTTTTGGGGCTTATGCCGGGATTGCCTTATTTAGAGGTCAAATTGATCTTGCTACTTTTTGTAGTGTCATTTTGGGCACAATTTTGGCTTTTTTGTGGTTTAATATCCCACCAGCCAGATTTTATATGGGAGAAACCGGAATTTTGGGTTTAACTTCGGCATTAACAGTGGTTGCCTTTTTGACTGATTCGGTTTTGGTTTTGCCGATTATTGGATTTTTATTGGTTATCGAATCTGGATCGGTAATTTTACAACTTTTGTCAAAAAAATTTCGCAAGAAAAAATTGTTTTTGGCTTCGCCCCTTCATCATCATTTTGAAGCCAAGGGTTGGCCCCATTACAAAGTGACAATGAGATTTTGGGTTATCTCGATTGTTATGGCAATCATTGGGGTAGCCATTCGCCTTTTGGGTTAATTTCCTAATCATTTTAGTTGTCCTATATTTTCTACGATCGTAGAAATCGCGGTATTAACAATTTTTGAATTTTAGTATATGCTTTCTGGTTAGCGCGGGAATGATCCAAAAAAGGATTAACCCCGTCTTTTTTTATTTGGCTCAATTTGTTAAGATGAAAGTATGAAAAAAGTTGAGGTTTTGAGAAAAAAATATCCGAGATTCGTTTATGAAAATTTTGATTGGAAAATTGGAAAGAAGGATTTAAAAATCTCATTTAATTTTAGAATTGAGTCGGCGGAGAACCGTTCTCCGCATATTTATTTTAAACCAAAGGTAATTATAAAAAATATTGATAAAAATCAAATCGAGAGGGTAGGAGTAGAGTTCCGTAGGGTATTAGATAATTTGATCTTTAATTTAGGATTAATAGAAATTTTGAGTTATTGGAAAGCGACTTGCTCGCCAGAAATTGAAATTAAAGCGGGCTATTTAAACAAAGAACAAATTAAATGGTGGAAAGATTTAATAAAAAAGGGAATGGGTCAATTTTTTTATGAAAACAAAATTAATTTTCGGAAACCAAGTTTTTTAAAAATAAAAAGTTTACCGAGGTCGGACCTGTGTCAAATTGACCGAGGTCGGACCTGTGGCAAAATTACCGAGGTCCGACCTGTGGCAAAATTGAAGAATAAAGTTTTGGTGCCGGTTGGAGGGGGGAAAGATTCGGTTGTGACTTTAGAAATATTATCCTCCTTCGCCAAGGCTTCCGCCTTCGATAAATCTTCGGCGGACAAGTCGAAGGACAAAGAAAAAATTCAATGTCTTGCGTTAAATCCAACCAGAGCTTCAAAAAAGATAATGAAAATAGCGCGCTGCAAAAGTTCAATCATCGTTGAGCGAAAAATTGATAAAAAACTTTTAGAACTAAATCAAAAGGGATTTTTAAACGGACATACGCCATTTTCGGCTTATCTGGCTTTTTTGAGTGTTTTGATTACTGCTTTGTTTGAATTTAAATATATTGCTTTTTCAAATGAAAGGAGTTCAAACGAAGGAAACGTAAAGTACCTTGGCATAATCATTAATCACCAATATTCAAAAAGTTTTGATTTTGAGAAAAAATTTAGAGAATATTCCCAAAAATACTTAACTTCGGGAGTTCAGTATTTTAGTTTTTTAAGACCGCTTTATGAAATTCAGATTGCGAAAATTTTCTCAAAATACCCTCAATATTTTAATGCCTTTTTGAGTTGCAATGAGGCCTATAAAACCTATTCTGGCAAAAAGAAACCAACGAGGAAATGGTGCGGGAAATGCTCCAAATGCCTCTTTGTCTTTGTCAGCTTTTATCCTTTCATCGAAGAAAAAGCAATTAGAATTTTTGGAAAGAATTTATTTGCAGACAAAAATCTTTTGCCTTTGATGCTCCAATTGATAGGAGAAGAAAAATTCAAGCCCTTTGAATGCGTTGGAACAAAAAAAGAAAGTTTAGTTGCCTTCTATTTAAACTGGAAGAAATACACGGGTCTGACCGGTGTAAAATTGCCTTTTTTATTAAAATATTTTCAAAATAAGGTCTTGGCAAAATATCCTGATTTAGAAAAAGAGTCTAAAAAAATAATGAATTCTTGGAATAAAAATCATTTTTTACCAAAAAAATTTGAAGAAACCTTGAAAAAGACCATTAGCTCTTGATAAATTTAAAATATTTGCATCAAATTTTTTGTCTCTAGTAAAATCGCTAGGGACTTTTGCATTTTAGGCGGTTTATTTATACTTAAATTTATGCTATTTTATAAGTAGAATGAGGTTAAATGAGTTAAAAAAGGCGAGGGTGTTAATCTTGGGATTTGGGAGGGAAGGAGTAGATACTTTTCGGTTTTTAAGAAGTGTTTTTCCAGAAAAGGTTTTGGGGATAGCCGATAGATTAAAGATGAAAGATTTAAGATTAAAGATTAAAGATCGAAACATTAGGTGGCATTTGGGGGAAAAATATCTTAAGGCGATTAAAAATTATGATATTATTATCAAGTCGCCAGGAGTGCCGCCAAAAGTAATAGCGCCCTATTTGAGGAAAAAATCCTCCTTCGCACAAGGCTACGGAGGACAAAGGCAAAAAATTACTTCGCAGACCGAAATTTTCTTTGAAAATTGCCCGGGAAAAATAATTGGGATTACCGGAACAAAAGGGAAGAGCACAACTGCTTCTTTAATCTATAAAATATTGAAAGAAGGGGGTTTTAAAGTTCATTTGGTTGGTAATATTGGAAAACCGGTCTTAAATCTCCTCTTTTCAGCCAAAAAAAATGATGTTTATGTTTATGAGTTATCAAGCCATCAACTTTTGACTTTGAAAAAATCGGGCCAGATTGCTGTTTTTTTGAATATCTATCCTGAACACGGAGATTACTATCAAAACTTTAAAGAGTATTTAAAGGCAAAACAAAATATCTACCGTTATCAAACTAAAAACGACTATTTTATCTATAACAAAGAAGATAAAAATGTTAGAGAAAACGCTAAAATCACCAAAGCGAAAAAGATTCCAATAAAAGGAAAATATTATTCTTTGAATATTGCGGCGGCAAAGGCGGTAGGAAAAATTTTCAAAATCCCAGCCAAAAAAATCAAAGTAGCAATTGAAAAATTCAAGCCATTACCTCATAGATTGGAATTTGTTGGTAAATACAAAGGCATAGAATTTTATAACGATTCTCTGGCAACCATTCCCGAAGCCACGATCGAAGCCATCGATGCTTTAGGTAAAAACTTAAAAACAATTATCTTAGGGGGTTATGAAAGAAGGCAAGATTTCAAAAATTTGGCAAAAAAAATTTTAGAAAGTAATATTAAAACAGTAATTTTATTTCCGACAACCGGAGAAAGAATTTGGCAAGCAATTCAAAAATCTTCCCGAGGACGGGTCTCGGGAAACACTAGAATAAGGGGGATTTTCCTAAAGGAGATGAAAGAGGCGGTCAAAATTGCTTATCAGAAGACAAAAAGGGGGGAAATTTGCCTTTTATCACCAGCTTCAGCCAGTTTTAATCTTTTTAAAGATTATAAAGAAAGAGGAAACTTATTTAAAAAATTTGTCAAATTATATGGTCAAAAAACATCCTGATTATATTTTGGCTTTTATAATATTGATTTTTCTGATTTTAGGGATTTTAATTTTGTACAGTGTTTCGGCGCCTATTTCTCAAGAAAGATTTGGCACAAGTTTTTATTATCTGAAAAGACAGGTTTTGCTCGGATTTTTGCCAGGAATAACTTTGGGGTTTTTCTTTTTTCAGATTCCCTTGACTTCTTTGAAGAAAATAACTCCCTTTTTATTCTTTGTGAACTTGATATTTTTGGGAATGGTTTTTCTGCCAAAAGTAGGTGTTGCGATTGGTGGGGCAAATCGCTGGATATCTCTGGGACCGATTTCTTTTCAGCCTTCGGAATTTTTAAAAATTTCATTTATAATGTATTTGGGGGCTTGGTTAAGTAAAAATGAAGATTTCCAAGGCAAGAAGCAGAGATGGAGTGAAAAAATAAGAATAGCTGCTTTTTTAATAATAATTGGAGTAATCACTGCCACTTTAATTTTCCAGCCCGATTTCAGTACGATGGCGATGATTGTTGCCGTGGGTATTTTGATGTTTTTTTCTGGCAAAACGCCATTTTGGGCTACCGCTTTGATCATGTTATTAATTTTCGGCAGTTTTATTTTACTCTTACATTTTGCTCCCTATCGATTAGCCAGAATCAAGGTATTTTTAAATCCGGAAATTGATCCCTTGGGGATAGGTTATCAATTAAGACAGTCCTTGATTAGCGTGGGTTCGGGAGGGACTTCTGGTCTGGGATTGGGTATGTCTCTTCAAAAACTTGGTTTTTTGCCCCATCCTTTGGCTGATTCAATTTTTGCAGTTTTTGCTGAAGAAACCGGATTTGTTGGTTCTTTAATTTTAACTTTGTTATTTTTGATTTTTTTCTGGCGAGGAATTGAAATTTCCAAAAGGTCATCGAGCAATTTTTTAAAATTGGTGGCTTTGGGAACCAGTTCTTGGATCACTTTACAGGCATTCTGGCATATCGGTTCTCTAATTGGAATATTACCCCTGAGTGGAATTCCTTTTCCGTTTGTCAGTTATGGCGCCTCCCATCTCATTAACGAATTAGCGGGTGTAGGGATATTACTTAACATTTCAAAAAATATATGAAAATAGTTTTTACCGGCGGTGGTACCGGCGGCCATATTTTCCCCATTATTGCCATCTGTCGAGAATTAAGAAGAATTTACCCAAAGAAGGATTTGAAAATCGTTTATCTCGGACCAAAAGATGAATTTGGGAAGATTTTGCTTTCTCAGGAAGGCGTTAAAGTTAAAACGACAATGGCTGGAAAAATTAGAAGATATTGGAGTTTTGGCTCTTTCTTTTTAAATCTCATTGACATTTTCTTTAAAATTCCTTTTGGTTTTTTTCAGGCCTTTTTGTATCTATTCGTTTCCGGTCCTGATTTAATATTTTCGAAGGGTGGCTATGGATCAATTCCCACTGTTTCGGCTGGTTGGTTTTTGGGAATTCCAATTTTTTTGCACGAATCCGATCTCTCACCGGGTTTATCTAACCAATTTTTAAGTAAATTTACGACAGAAATTTTTGTTTCTTTTCCCAGAACCGAGTATTTTTCGCAAAATAAAATGATTTTGGTAGGAAATCCGATTAGGAGAGAAATTTTGGAAGGTTCAAAGGAAAAAGCCAAGGAATTATTTAAGTTATCAAACGAGAAGCCGATAATCTTGATTTTAGGTGGATCGCAAGGAGCTCAAAGAATTAATGATGTAATTTTAGTCATTCTGCCTGAAATTTTAAAAGAATTTGAATTAATTCATCAAGCGGGTTCTAAAAATTTCAAGCAAGTAAGGAAAGAGGCAGAAGTCATAGCCCCCGATGAGTTAAAAAAATATCATCACCTTTGGCCGTTTTTGAAAGAAGAGGAATTAAAACAGGCCTACGCGGTTTCCGATTTGATTGTAGGACGGGCGGGCGCAGGAACAATTTTTGAGATAGCCGCCCTTTCAAAGCCCTCGATTTTAATTCCTTTACCGGAAGCCGCTCAGAATCACCAGTTAAAAAATGCCTATGCCTTTTCCCAAAATGGAGCGACAATGGTAATTGAAGAGGTAAATTTTACGCCGGGATTTTTCTTAGAAAGGATAAAATATTTATTTTCCCATCCCAGCGAAATGGAAAAAATGCAAAATAGTGCCAGAGAGTTTTCAAGACGCCGGGCAGCAAAAATAATTGCTTCATATTTACTTGAATATTTGAGATTCTAAACCCAGTAAGACAAGTTCGAATTTTCAGCTGAGAAGACAGGACTGATAAAAAGATCTTTCTTACTCTTTGTTAAATATTTTAGGTAGAGATATTCTTAGGATTGAAATTCTATTTCAATCCTGTTCGAACTTGCTCTACTGGGTGAACTATGTTAGAAGAAGAATTCAAATTTATAAAACCGGGGGAGGTGAGAACAAGGTTTGCGCCATCGCCAACTGGTTTTTTGCACATTGGTTCGGCCAGAACCGCCCTTTTTAATTACCTTTTTGCCAAAAAAAATCAAGGGAGTTTTATTTTAAGGATTGAAGATACCGATAGAGAAAGATCGAAGACAGAATTTGAAGAAGACATTTTGGAAAATCTCAAATGGCTGGGGATTGAATGGAATGAAGGGCCAATCGCTTACGCTCAAAATCAAAAACTTGCCCCGTACCGAACCGAAGGTTCTGGTGCGGGGTCAAAAATCCCCGAAGGAAAGCCTTCGGCTTCCTACGGGGCAGGCAAAAATCAAAAATACATCGGGGATTATGGGCCTTATAGACAAAGCGAAAGGGGAGAAATTTACAAAAAATATTTAGAAAAACTTTTAAAAGAAGGAAAGGCATATTATTGTTTTTGTTCAGAAGAGGAATTGGAAGCCCAGAGACAATACCAAATGTCCATTGGTGAAGCTCCTCGTTATTCGGGAAAATGTGCCAATTTGACAAAAGAGGAGATCAAAAAATGTTTGGCCGAAGAGAAAAAATTCGTTATCAGATTCAAGGTTGAAGCAAAAAAAATAGAGTTTGAAGATTTAATTCGAGGAAAAATCGAATTTGATACCGGTTTAATGGGGGATTTTGTTATTGCCAAACAGGAAAGTGGGGGATTGCCCCGCACCAAAATATCTGGTGATAGTAATTTTAGTTCCTCAAACAAGAAAAATTTGGTGCGGGGTAGATTTACCCCTTTGTATAATTTTGGAGTAGTAGTTGATGATTTTGAAATGCAGATATCCCATGTCATTAGGGGAGAAGAACATATTTCCAACACCCCAAAACAAATTTTGATTCAAGAAGCCCTGGGTTTTCCTCAGTTAAAATATGCCCATTTGCCTTTAATTTTGGCTCCAGATCGAAGCAAATTGAGCAAAAGACACGGAGCGGTTTCCGCCGCTCAATATCGAAAATTGGGCTATTTGCCTGAGGCCTTGGTTAATTTTATAGTTTTTTTGGGCTGGAATCCGGGAGAAGAACGAGAAATCTACTCAATGGCTTCCCTGATTAAAGAATTTTCTTTAGAAAGAGTCCAAAAAGGAGGAGCAATTTTTAACATCCAAAGATTAGATTTTCTGAATGGATTTTATGTTCGTCAAAAATCAATCGAAAGATTAACCGAATTATGCCTTCCTTATTTAATTGAATCGGGTTTGATTGAAGAAAAAAACGATCCGGAACCTCTCAAGCTTCCTCTGGAAGAAAAAAGGCAATTTAAAATTAAGGAAAGCGGTGAAGAAATTTCTTTTGAAACTTTGAAAAATATTGTCTCTCTCTATCAAGAAAGATTGAAAAAATTGTCGGAAATTTCAGAATTAACTGATTTTTTCTTTAAAGAGAAGTTGGAATACAATAGGGGATTGTTAAAGTGGCGAGAAATGACCGACCGAGAAATCAAACAATCTCTTGACAAATCTTTTAAAATATTGCATAAAATAAAAGAGGGGGAATTTACAAAAGGAAATTTAGAAAAGATTTTAATGCCGGAGGCCGAAAAATTCGGTCAGGAAATATCAAAAAAAAGAGGCTTGCCCGCCGAAGCTTTAGCGAAGGCGGGTGATAGGGGATACCTTTTGTGGCCCCTGAGGGTGGCTTTGACAGGGAAGGAGGCCTCGGCCGGACCATTTGAAATAGCCGAAATTTTGGGGAGAGAGAAAACATTAAAGAGAATAAGAGAGGCAAAAAGAACAATAAAAGAACAATGAACAAAGAACAAAGAACAATAAATAACAAATGGCATTCTTGGTTTTCTGTTCTTTGTTTTCTGTTCTTTGTTTTCTGTTTAATTCTGCCGAGTTTGGCTTTTGGTCAAAAATTGCCGGAAAATCTTGAAGATTTTAAAGAAATCGGGCAGGGGCTTTGGGATAAGTTCCTGCAAGGCATAAGGAATGCCTGGGAGGAAGCGGTAAAAATTTGGCAGAAGGTGATCGGTTGGCTAGGCAATATCTGGAATTCTTATATTTTTCCTTTTCTCAAGTTTATTTGGCAAAAAATTTGGAATTTTTTCCTTAAAATTGTAGATCAATTTCTAAAAAACCTTTGGGAGAAAATAAGAGGGATGATTAAGTAGCAGGGGATAGGAATTTTTCCACTTGACATAGCCCTTTGGGCTATTTATTATAGATATAGGAGAGTGAGTATAATAACTCTTACACTCATAACAATTATGGAAAAATCTTCTAAATCAATAATAGAACATATCCCCCAGTTTTTGGATTATTGCAAAAGGAAGGGTCTCTCAATAAACACTCAAAAGGACTATAAACATTATTTAAATAAATTTATTTTTTGGCTCAAAAAAGAAAATAAAAATACTCTTCTACCCAGCGAGCTTACCATCAATGATATTGAAACTTATCGCTTATATTTATCTTCTTATAAGAATAACGCGGGGCAACTTCTCAGAAAAACCACTCAGAATTACTATTTAATCGCATTACGTTCCCTTTTAAGCTATTTTACAGCCGAAGATATAGTTTCACTCCCAGCTGATAAAATATGCCTCCTAAAGGACGCTAGGGCCGAAAAAACGGTCAAATTTCTTAATTTAGACCAAATTGAACGGCTTTTATTGACTCCTGACATAAAAGATCCTATTGGTTTAAGAGATAGGGCTATTTTGGCCGTATTAATATCTACAGGTCTAAAAATTGCGCAACTGAAGAATCTTAATCGGGATAAATTAGAACAAGGTATACCGGGGGAAGCTTTAGAGTATGTGAAAGAATATTTAAAAACTAGGGAAGATATAAATGAGGCTTTGTTTATTAATTATCGATCAAGAAAACACGTAGATAAACGTTTAACACCTCGTTCGATAGAAAGAATTGTCCAAAAATATGGAAAAAAAATTAACCTTCCTTTTTCAATCACCCCTGAAATTTTACGTTGGGCACGCGCTCTTGCTCTTTCAAAAAAGGAAATAGAAATTAAACAATCTAACATCCATCAAATTGTTATAACCGAAAATTATAATATTAGAGAAATGCTTATTACCAATCAAGAAAAAATAAAAAACTACTCCCCTACCTGGTATCAAATCGAAAATATTATTAATAAAGAAGTTAAATGGTTGAAGAATAATATTCCAGTTCTACCCGAAAGATATAAACAGAATCCATCATTCTTAAAATGTGATGATTGTATTTTACGGAAAATAGCAATTTTAATAACAGGCGGAAAAGTTAAAGCTACTGAATTTCAATCTAAAAATGGAGATTTATGGAATAATCTCACAAATAATTTGAATCTCAAAAAAATAAGTCGACATGGAGAAGAGTGGCATAGAAAAATGATGGATGTAATTTCGAACTATTTTATGGCCCGCAATTACGAAGTGAATTTTGAACCAATTTTACCTTATGGAAGGGCTGATTTGGGAATTTTTATGAAATCACGTGAACCGCTTTATGTCGAAATAGATACAGTATCGTTATTTAAGCTCTGGTATAATCTTTCAACTATGAAAGATGTTACTTTTTTGCTCATCCCTTCCGAAAATTATGCAATTGAATTTAAAGTTTAATCAAATATGAAAAACATACAACTTCCATACTTAGATGATTTTCTTCTAAATCTTCAAACGAATAATCGCTCGGAAGAAACTATCTATAATTACGAGCGAGATTTAAAGGTTTTTGAAAATTTTTTAAACGAAATAAATGTTGATTTTGAAAAAATCGATAAAAAAACCATACTCAATTACAAGGCTTACCTTACCTCTCGGGACCGAAAAACCCCAAAAGAACAAGCTGGTAAAAAGAAATTAGCCAGTTTTTCTATTAATAGAATGCTTTCTGCATTTCGCTCATATTTAAAATTCCTGATAAATATGGATTATAAGATACCTATTCCTCCTAACGCCATTGAGTTAGTAAAAACCGAAAAAAAACATCCTCGAGTCGGAGAATTTGAGGAAATAATCAAACTAATTGAGTCTCCTAGTCAATTTGAAAAAAATAAAATCGTTGCCTTACGGAATCGAACAATGCTCGAAGTATTATTCTCAACCGGAGTCAGAATTTCAGAACTTTTAAACATTAAAATAACCGATATCGACAAAACTGGCCGAATTTTTATAAAAGGTAAAGGAAAAAAAGAGAGGTTTGTATATTTAACTCCGAGGGCCCAAAAGCATATAAAAAACTATTTGGAAGTTCGAGGAAAAACTGAATCTCCCTATTTATTTATACCTTATCGAGGAAGAAATATTCATATCAAGGATAAAAAAATTTCTCCAAATTATTTAGAAGAAAAGGTGAAAAGATACCGTGAATTACTTGGATTGAATATACCTATTTCCGCACATGGCATCCGTCATGCGTTCGCGACCTATTTAGCTGAAAGTGGAGCCAGTCCAGTTGCTATCCAAATTTTATTAGGTCATGAATCGTTAGATACTACTACCCGCTATGTCCAAGCTTCAGACCGTTATGCCGAAAGAATTTTCCGGAAATACCATCCTTTAAAGGAATAAGAAAACATTCAATTTAGTACTGGCATTTACTATAAAACATATTCCAAGATTTGTCAAATCAAAGGGGAATGAAAAAAACCGTTGAGTTCTTCACTCTAACGGTTTTTCTTTATCTTATCTATTAAATGTCGCACAATATTAATTCCCAGGTAGGGGGCACTCCCTTACTTGTTTAATAGATTTTTTATTTTTGCTAAATAACTTTTGTAGGATTTCATTATTAAATTTTTGTCTTTTTTATTTAATTTTCTAATTATTTTGCCTGGAATTCCCATCACTACACTCCCCTTCCCTATTTTTGTTCTAGGTGGAATTAAAGTACCGGCGCCAATAATATTCCAATCTGAAATTTCGACACTATCTAAAATTGTGCTGTTTGCCCCAATTAAAACATTGTTTCCAATTTTTGCCCCATGAACTATGGCTCCATGCCCTACCGTTACATTTTTGCCTATTTTTGTTTTGCCGTGAATAACAACATTTTCTTGGACATTGGAATTATCGCCAATTGTAATTTTCCCCTCATCACCTCTAATTGAAGCAAAAGCCCAAACGCTAACATTTTTTCCCAATTTAACTTTCCCTTCCAAATTCGCCTTTTGATGAATAAAATTTTTGTTTTGCATAATATTTCAAAAATTTATTCCACGCCGACGACGCATTGGTTGAATAGATTGACTTGGCTGTTGTAGGCATTGATTAATGTTTTAGTTTGGTCAACAAGATTGTTGTATTGGAAAACAAAGGCGTTGTATTCTTGGACTTTTTGATTATAAGTTGAGCCGCGTTTTGGCCTCATAGTTCGGATTTCGGATTCTAATTTTGTTAAAGTTGTTTGGAGTTCGGAAATTTTCATTTGATTGACATCAATTTCGGCCTTGAGCGCTTCATCCGGTTGAGGACAGGCAGATAAGGGCCTGCCAAAATGCTGAACTGCCAGCCAAGTGGCTTTGCCTTCAAAATTTCCTTTTTGAACCGCCACCCCAATTTCCTGATAACCTGGATTTAAGATATTTGCCCGATGACCGGGGCTATCCATCCAGCCTTGGACAAGGACTTCATCATTTTGAAAATTTCCTAAAGCCAGATTTTCGCCAATAGCAATAAATTCATAACCTGAAATTTCGGCCAAATCTTTTACTCCTTTGTCAGAAGGAGAAATATGAGCGAAATACTGCTTCTCAAACATATCTGCAACCTTTAACTCAGCGCTGACGTTGAGCCGGGGGTTTTCTTTGAGCGGTGGAAGACCGTATTTTTCTCTTTGAGAATTGGTCCGTTGAATTACGCCGGCTCGGGTTAAATATGACTCTGGGACTTCTTCTTTTGCCCGCAAAGGTGGAGGCGTTGAAATTTGTTTTTCAACTTCTTTCGCTAAAAATTCGCCAATTCCTTTTTCAATTTCTGGCGGTTTGAAAGGTAGTTTTGAATAAAAATTTGAAAAATCTCTCCAAAAGAAAAAAACCGCCCCAAGACCCAGAACGATTACCAAAACCAAAAATACTATCTTAAATTTTCTCATTATTTTATTTTATTCTATCATTTCGACAAGCTCAGTGTAAACCCAGTAGTAGAGAAATCTTACTACTGGGTAAACAAAAAATCGCCCTTTCGGCGATAAAAAATTATCCGACGATAGGTTTTTTGGGAACGATTTATTCTCTTTGGCGACGGATTAAAGTGTAAGTACCTTCTTGGCGGTTATAAATCAGAGACCAATCGCGGTCTTGGTCATCTTCGAATTCGGCTACCCCATCAACTCTGGCGGCATCAAAAAGTGTCTTGGCTTCTTTATATTGCAAATCATCACGAAGATAGCGAACTCCATCTCTCAGTTCTTCTTCGTATAAGAGCCAAAAACCGTGAATTTGTTCTTTTTTAACTGCCATTAATTTATTATAGCCTATTTCAAAAATTAGGGGGTTTTGCCTTTGTAGCAATAAGGACAAGAGGAAATTCCCTATGATTTTTTAGATTCTTCTTCCCAGACTTTTTTATAGACCTGATGGACCCCTTGTGAATATTTGTCTAGGTCATCTTTTAAATCCTCAATCAAAGTTTCAGCTCCAGGATGGGTGGGATAAACGCCGGGAGTTTTGAGGAAAATCCGACTAGCCCAGGGATTATCAATTAAAGGACAAGGAAGATAAAGATTTTTGTTAAATGGTTGGCGCTTTCTTATTTCTTTAAAGAATTGGCAATTTAGTGCTTCTTTTAAGCTGGTATTTTTAATATTCACCTGGGAAAAATGGGTAAAAATACAAGGTTCGACATCGCCACGATGGTTAATATGACAATAATATTTCCCAGAAATACAACCACCAACATAAGGAGCATCGTTCCAAAAATCAATAATAAATATTGGGAAATTTTCTTTTATATAATCTCTTCTCTCTCTCATCTGGTTTCTCTGTTCAGGGGTTGGCATCAATTCGGTATTTTTGTCGCCGCAAACCGGCATATAGAGGAAATGCCAGCCGATTAAACATCCTTTTTGGACCATTAATTCAATGAATTCATTGCTCATTACTTCTTCGACATTTTTTCTTGTCACGCAGACCGAATAGCCAAATGGAACACCATATTTTTTCAAAATATCCATTGCCTTCATTATTTTATCAAACATTCCCTTTCCTCTTCTTTCGTCGGTTCTTTCTTTAAATCCTTCAATACTAAAGTTGACAGTAACATTTCCGACTTTTACTAATTTTTCGGCTATTTCCTCATCAATTAAAGTACTATTGGTATAGACCTGAAAATAAGCATCGGAGTGTTTTTTAAAAATCTCGAAAATATCTTTTCTAATAAATGGTTCGCCCCCTAAAATTGTAAAAATTAAAACTCCTAATTCTTTTCCTTCTTTAATAACGCGGTCAAAAATTTCAAAGGGCAAATCCTCTTCTTTTTTATAATTTTTGGCATAACAACCTATGCAGTTTAAATTACACCTCATTGTCGGAGAAATTAAAATAGAAATTGGTGAGGCTGAGATTTCGGCAAATAATTTTTTTCTTATTTTGTTGTTCTCAATCATTCCCTTTAAGATGAAGTTTTCCAAAAGTTTTTCCTGGCAATTTCTGTTGGTATTTTGATAAAACCTTCTTTCCAAATTGATAATTTGTTCAAGGTTGGCTATTTTTCTTTCTTTGATTGTCGGAACAAAGGTGTTAATTAAAAAAACTGAAAGCCTTTGAGGGATTTTTGGTAAAATTTGAAATGTTGTTTTAATTGCCTTCTTTTTAATTGCGGTGGTCATATTTTTAACCAACTTTTTTATAGACCGGAAAGAAAATTTTAACAATTTGAGATGTGACCTTTTTTGTATTTAATTTTTTATCAATTAAACCAGCTTCAATAATTATCCGATCGACGGTGCCCAAAAGAAAGGAGATAAAATTTGATTCTTTGCTTTTTAGTGAATCTTGAAATAGAAGCTGAATTTTTTCTTTTAATTGATTAATATAACTTTTAATTTCCAAATCCTCTTTGGATAATTTTAAACTTAGAGATTTAATTAAGTTTTTTTCTTTCAAAGAAAACTCAAGATAGGCCTCGATGACTTTTTGAACAATTTCTTTTTGAGATTTTGCCAAAAAAATTTTTCTGGCAATTTTTTCTTTTAAATTTTGGAAGGTATTTTCTAAAACATTCAAATAAAGTTCTTTTTTATTTTTGAAATGATAGTAAAGAGCGGCTTTACTAGTGCCCAATTTTTTAGCAATGTCTTCCATTGAAACACCCAAAAAGCCGAACTCAGAAAAGAGTTTTGAAGCAGTTTTTAGAATTTTTCGCTTTAAATTTGCCATAGTGGCTTTAGTTGGCTTACCAATCGGTAAGTGAAAAGATTAAAAAATAATAGTTCATCTAAAACTCAATGTCAAGGGGGCTGTGGAAAACTACTTAAAGGCAGAAACTACTCCGGCAAGCATTTCAACAAATTTTTTAGCTAAATTTTTTGAAAACTCTAAAGAAAAAATGAAGGAAACCAAAAGAATAAAAATTATTAAAAAGATAAAAAATTTCAAACCTTCCCTCTCGGCACCGGTTAAATATTCAAGTAAAGTAACAAAGAATAAAATGAAAAATAAAGAAATCGGAATTAAAGATAAATAATCCATAAAATTAGGCTTTCAGATATTGCTTAACTTTCTTTCCGCCAAATCTCCTTTCTCTTTTTGAAAAATCTTGAAGGGCTTTGTCCAAATCTTTTTCAGAAAAATCTGGCCAAAGTTTATCGGAAAAATAAAGTTCGGCATAAGCTGACTGCCACAACAAAAAATTGGAAAATCTCTTTTCTCCGCCGGCCCTAATAACTAAATCAGGATGTGGCAAACCAGCGGTTGTAAGATACTTTTCTATTAGTTTTTCAGTGATTTTTTTAGCCGGGAGTTTCTTTTTTATAATTTTTTTAACTGCCTGCAAAATATCCCACCTGCCACCGTAACTGACAGCCAAATTCAAATAAAGTTTTTTATTGTTTTTGGTTAAGTTTTCGATTCCTTTGATAACTTTTTGCAAAGATTTTGGCAATCCTTCTTTTTGACCAATGACTTTTATTCTCACCCCCTCTTTATGGAGCTTCCCCAGGGCTCCTTTTTCTGAAAGTCCTTCTTCAAACAATTTCATTAAAAAATTAACTTCTTCTTTTGACCTTTTCCAATTCTCGGTTGAAAATCCAAAAACAGTCAAAACTTTAATCCCTCTTTTTTTTGCCTGAAAAAGAAATCTCTCAAAATTTTGACGGCCGGCTAAATGGCCTTGAATTGCCGGCAATCCTCTTTTTAAAGCCCAACGCCTATTACCGTCGGGAAATAAAACTAAGTGTTTGGGAATTCTCATGGTTCTACGAAAACGCTATTCGCATATAATTCGTCCCAGTAGTAGAGCGGAGCTCACTACGGGACAGCCCCGAAGTGAAAGTTCCTTTCTACTTCTGGGGCGCATAAAATTCGCATCTAAATTCGTGTATGTTTTGTTCGATTCTAATTGGTTCTTTTTCTTGCTCTTTTGCCACGATATAACCCATGGCAAAAGAAAGCAAAGAAATTAAAATCACGCCAATTAATAGAATCATATCATTTTGATGGAGTTTGACAAACTCTTTAAGTTTTGCTAACATAATTATAATGCGAATCTACGAATGATATGCGAATGCCGCGAATAACAAATTATTCCATCATTCGCAGCATTCGAATGCTATTCGCATCATTCGGATTATAATTTTATGGCTAAGACCAAATCGACAGGTGCAACAAGGTTGGGCAGGGATTCTCTGCCAAAATATTTGGGAGTTAAAATTTTCGATGGCGGGAAAGTCAAGCCAGGGATGATTATTATTCGACAAAGGGGAACAAAATTCCTGCCAGGGGAAAATGTCAAAAAAGGCAGAGATGATACCCTTTATGCTATCAAAGAAGGGAGCGTTCGATTTGAAACAAAAAAGAAAATCAGATTTGATGGCTCCCGAAAACCGGTGAAAGTTGTTAATGTGAAATAAGTCTCACGAATAATAAGCTAATTTTGAGCGAATTAAAGCGAATATTCGCTTATTATTAGTTTTAAATTTGCTTCTTATTGGCGAGACAAGATTTAATAAATTCTCGAAATAAGGGGTGGGGATTCAGAGGTCTGGATTTAAATTCGGGATGAAATTGAGTGGCGACAAAAAAGGGATGAATCTCTTTAGGAAGTTCAATGATTTCAACCAAATCTCTTTCGGGATTAATCCCCGAAATTTTTAATCCTTTTTTTTCTAAAATCTTTCTAAATTTATTATTCAATTCATAGCGGTGGCGATGCCTTTCCCTAATATATTTATTTCCGTAAGCCCGGAAACTTATCGTACTATCTTTTAATTGACATCGATACTCCCCCAACCTCATCGTTCCGCCGTATCTTTTTTCTCTCAAAAGTGCCTTTTGTTCTGACATTGTATCAATAACGGGGTATTTTGTGCTTTCTGAAAATTCAGTTGAATTTGCTCCTTTTAAACCCGAGATATTCCTGGCAAACTCAACGACTGCCAATTGCATCCCCAAACAAAGTCCCAAATAAGGGATTTTTTGCTTTCGGCAAAATTCAATGGCTTTAATTTTCCCTTCGATTCCCCTTTTCCCAAAACCACCGGGGACAATTATACCATCAAAATTTTTCAATTCTTTTAAGCTCCGAGGGTTCTCTTCATATTTTTCGGCTGATAACCAATGGATTTCGGGCTTTCTTTTGTAAAAAAAACTGGCGTGCTTGATGGCTTCAAGAACTGAAATATAAGAATCCATCAAGGTGAACTCACCAGTTTCAAAATATTTTCCCACTATCCCAATTCTAACGGGGCGGACTGATTTTTTTTCTAGATTTTTAATAATGTTCACTAAACCTTCCCAATCCTTTAAATTACTTTTTTTCGGTCTCAAACCAAGTTTTTTTAAAATCTTATTGCCCAAATCTTCTTTTTCAAAATTAATGGGGATTTCATAAATTGATTGAACGTCGGGAGCAGAAATAATATTTTCTTTTAAAACATTGCAAAAGATTGAGATTTTCCTTTTCCTTGGCTCATCTAAAGGAAGACGAGCTCGGCCCAAAATTATATCTGATTGAATTCCGGCTTCATTTAAAAGCCGAACCGCATTTTGGGTTGGTTTTGTTTTCATTTCGCCAATCATTTCGGGAATCGGCAAATAGGAAACGAGCACAAAGACAACATTTTTGGGATATTGAAGTCGCATCAGCCTGGCTGCTTCCAAAAACAACATATTTTGATACTCCCCCACTGTTCCCCCAATTTCAATCAAAACAAAATCAGATTTTGTTTTTTTAGCCGCCTTTTTAATTCTAAAAATTACTTCATTGGGGATATCGGGAACAACTTCGACACACCTGCCGCCGTATTCCAAATTTCTTTCTCGATTGATCACTGCCTGATAAACTCTACCGGTCGTCAAATAATTTTCAGTTGTTAAATCCTCGTCTAAAAATCTTTCATAATTTCCCAGATCTTGATCGCATTCTACCCCATCTTTAGTGACGAAAACTTCCCCGTGCTCAATGGGGTTCATTGTTCCGGCATCGACATTAATATAGGGGTCGATTTTGATTGCCGTTACTTTAAAACCTTTGCTTTTCAAAATCCTTCCAATGGCGGCAGTTGCCACTCCCTTACCGATGCCAGACATCACGCCACCTGCAACAAAAATAAATTTAGCCATTTCGCGAATTATAAGCGAATTTTAAGCGAATAATTAGCTAATAAAGAATTCGTTTTATATTCGTTTAAAATTAGTTTATTATTAGCGAGTTATTTCTCTTCAGTTACTATTACTCTCACTTCGGCTTCTAAATTATGTTCAAAATGAATTTTGACCGGGAATTCGCCCAATTCTTTAATGGGTTCTTTTAAATCAATCTGAGTTTTTTTAATTTCGAAACCTAATGTTTTTAGTTTCTCAGAAATTTTTTGATTAGTAATTGATTCAAAAAGCTCGCCTTTTTCTCCAACTTTAACTTGAAATACCACCTCCAAACCATCAACTTTGGCAACAAAATCTTGAATCCTTTTCAATTCCTCTTCAGCTTTTTTGGCTTCGATTTCTTTTTGAACTTCTAACCACTTCAAAGCAATTTTTGTCGCCGGTTTCGCCAAACCGTTGGGAATCAAAAAATTCCTGGCGTAGCCATTTTTAACTTCCGTTACCTCGTATTTTTTACCCAGTTTTTCGATGTCTTGAAGAAGGATAACACGCATACTTAACTGAAATTAGAAATTAGTTGTTGGAAAATAGAAAATAGTAATAGAAATTAGAAAATGGAAAATAGTGACCAATTTCTAATTTCCATTTTCCATTACCAATTTCCAATTTCTAATAACCAATTTCCATTTTTTTATTTTCTCATAAACCCTTTATTACTTCAAGAGCTTTTTCTAGTTGCGGATCTCTATCCTGCTCATAATCCTCTTCGCTCATTTCTACTTTAATATCGGGTTCTAAACCTTTATCAGTTATTAATTGACCTTTGGGCGTTAACCAATTAGCAATTGTTATTTTCAAAGAAGAACCGCCTCTTAATTCTTCTAATTCTTGAATCGATCCCTTGCCAAAAGATTTTTCACCAATTAATAAAACATTTCGATTATCTCTTAAAGCCCCGGCTAAAATTTCCGATGCCGAAGCCGATCCCTGATTAATTAAAACAACGATTGGATAATCCAAAAATTTTTCATTGCCATCGGCTTTGTATTCATTTTTTTCTTTGCCCGGACCAAAATCCTCAATGACCACAATATCACCACGTTTCAAAAACCAGCCGGAAATTTCCCGGGCAACTTCTAAATAACCACCTGGATTATTTCTGAGGTCCAAAATTATTTTTTTAGCCGGGGAATTCAAAATTTCAATTGCCGATTTTCTAAAGTCATCGCCTGTCCGATCGAAAAATTGATAGAGTTTTAGATAGACAATATCGTCTTCTTTCAGTTCCCATTTTAAAGAAGGAATTTTTATTAGAGCACGGGAAATTTTAAATTCCTTTGGCTCTTTCCAATCTCCTCTCGAGATAGTTAATTTCACCTCCGTTCCTTTCGGTCCCCTAATCAATTTTACTGCCTCTTCCAAACTTAAATCAACCGTTTCTTTGTCGTCAATTTTTAAAATTTTATCCCCCGCTCTAATCCCCGCCCTTTCAGCCGGTGTGCCCTCGAGGGGAGCAATGACAACAAGTTCTTCCTTTTTTTTATCGATTTCAATCCCAATTCCTTCAAAAGTTCCTTGGGCTTCTTCAAAAAATTCTTTGGTTTCTTGAGGGTTAAAAAATGAAGTATAAGGATCGCCGAGAGATTTAACCATTCCCGAAATGGCCCCTTCAGTCATTTTTTGAGTATCAAATTTTTCTGGTTGATAAAATTTCTCCTTCAAAACATTCCAGGTTTCCCAAAAAAGCGAAAAATCAACCTCCTCGGGCTTACAAACCGGACAAATAACTTGCAATTTTCCAATAAAAAAACCGGTGCCAAATACTATCGATATTAAAACTACCCCCAAAAAAAATCCCAAAAAGCCGAAGAGTATTTTTTTTCTTTTCGAAATGGCCATTAATACTTTATAGCAAATTTAAAGAAAAAATCCACTAACTATTAAAATGAAAAGTCACCTAAAATGGTGATTTTTTGATTTTATGAAAATTTAAAAAAGTTGTCCACAATCAGTTACCAGAGAACTTTTCCCCGATAACTTTGATTTATCCCAGTTCTTTTTCTATATCTTTAATTTCTTTTTCAACAAATTTTTCTTGTAATTTATGGTAGGCTTCCCAAAAAAGGGAAAAATCAATTTCTTCAGGAGGACAAATTTTACATTTTGATTTTCCAAAATAAAAACCACCGGCAAAAGTTGCTCCGATTAAGAAGAATATTAAGAAAACTAAAATTATTTTTCTCTTCATACTCTTCATATTTTAGCACATATTTTCAATAATTAAAAACGGAGAATGGTTCTCCGTTAAATTCATTTAGAAAGATAATTTTATTCGAGTTCTTTTTCGACGTCTTTAAGTTCTTTTCCGATAAATTGTTCTGAGACATCCAGAGTTTCTTTTAATTTATTCCGGACCTCCCTTTCTGATTTGGTTAAGCCCGGCTTTCCATCAAGATATTCAATTTGTTCTTCCACCTCTTCTCGAAGAGCTTTGAAAGCGGCCAAAACCGCCTGGGCTACTTCTTTTGTTTCTGCCTTCATTCTTTTTCGCCAAAGAGAAATTCGATACCAGGTATAGAAAATCACAACCACTGCCCCAACAATTAGAACAATTAGAGTGGTCATAATACTTGCATAATCTATAGCTATTTTACCAAACTTAAGAAAAGGAGGCAAGCCAATTTCAAAACTCACTTTTTCCGATGGTAAACTCAAAGCCCCTCTTTTATCTTTTGCCTGGACCCAGGCCTCATATTCTCCTTTTTCTAAGGGTTTTGAAGTAAATGCCCAATTCCCTTCTTCATTAGAATTAGTTTCTTCTGTTGTCGGCTTTTTTCCTTTTTCTTGGATAAAAACTAAAATCGTCACCTCTGGCAAACTTTTTCCTTCCAAAGTTAATTTCTCTCCAACATTTAATCTCTTTGGATGTTTAGTAATAATCGAGGTTTCAATGGGCAAAACTTCGATTTCGCTAAAGGCAGAAGTATAATTTCCAGCTTTATCAAATGCCTTTATTTCTAAGGAATATTTACTTGGCGCCAAAGGCAAAGGTTTATAGGGGTTATCTTTGATACTTGATCTTGTTAGAGTCTCAAGAACTTGATTGTTTAAAATGACTTCATAATATTCGATTCCAGAAAGAGAGTCGGTAGTTTCAAAAAGGAAAATCGGAGTGGGATTGGTAGAGTCATTTTCATTATCTACTATAACCTGAAATGGTTGAGGAGGTTGAGTATCAATCAAAACTTTTCTATGAGTCAATTTTCCCCAGCCATATTGGTTTTTGAAATTGATATGGAAATACCAAATGCCATCTTCCAAATCAGTAAAGCTAACTTTATCAATTAAAGTTTCGGCGATAAATTTAGGATTAGTGGTTGGATTTTGATCAATGGCATAACTTACTTTAGTTACATCCTGGGGTAAGTGCCAGGTAAATTCTGGGTCGTTATTTGAATACCACTTATTTTCATCGGAATGGGTGAGAGAAAAAATAACTGGAGCAGCTGGAGCGCCAACGGTTGGAGGAGCTACATATTCTTCAGGAGGAACTTCCTCAGCTGGCGGAGTGATAATACCTGGTTTAAGAGTATAAGTTCCACCACTCATATTAGCTAAAACATTGGTTCCTTTGCCATCGGCTGCCAAAACCGCCCCAGAAATAAAATTTAAATTAGCGGTGGCACTTTTTTTAACTTTAAAAGTAATGGTCACTATTGTTCCAGCAGCTCCGCTAAAGCTGGTTGGTGTTCCCCCTTCAAATTCAATTGTTCCAGCCGAATTAGAAAAAGTTGGTTCGGTAGTCCATAAAGTAAAAATTGAACCTGACTTTGAAAGGCTAACTACATTAAGTTCTTCAGTGTTAAAAATCAAACTTCCCTCGGCAGCATTAATTAGTATTCCTCCGCTACTGACTTTAACCACAACTGAAAAAGTAGTACCAACAGTATAATTTCCAGTTGAGGGCGATAAATATAAAGTAGCAGTTTGCGCCCTGACGGGCTGCACACTAAACAACGCGAAAAAGAACACTAAACTACACAAAATTTTCGTGTTAATTCGTGTTCTGTTTCGTGTCTTTTCGTGTGTTAGTGTTTTTTCGTGTATATTTTCCATAACCAATAAATTATGCTCGCCACTATCAAAATTAAAATTAGCCACGGCAGCCAATCTTTCCAAGTTATCTTTTTTGGCGGTATATATTCAGCAAGCCTCTCATTCCCGGCTTTATCAACTGCCTTCACTTTTATTATACTTTTTAAATCCTGATCTTCCAATAAATAGGGACTTTCTGCTTTTTCCCAATTTCTTTTTCCCTCTTTAACTTCAAAATAATCAAGGCCGGTTTGTTTATCAAAAGTAAAGAAAGTAATAAAATATTTTCCCTCAAAAATTTCTGGGGTTCGATGAATTTCTATTTCAAAAGGTTCAGGTGGAATATTATCTTTTTCTAATTCTTCTTGCCATTCTTTTTTAGGAATTTCGGGAATTCCAGGCAGAATTGTAAAAACTGCTCCCTTAATAGTGAGTTTAGCCGGTGTTCCCAAGCCATCGTTTAATAAAACCTGAGATTCTTCTGAGAATCTTAAATTGGCCATACCTTCTCTTTTTGTCTTAAAGAAAATTTTCAATAAAAGATCAAGCTCTCCCGGTTCTCCTGGCAAAGGTCCACAATATCCACCGGGAATTCCACCAATAAAAGAAATTTTTCCCAAATTTTGATCGATTTTTGGAGTTTGGAGCCAAATCGTTAAAATCGAATTTCCAGTGGCAAAGTTTACAGCCTCTAAAACATCTTTTGAGAAATCAATCTCTCCTTTAACTGTATTAATGCAATCTTCCTCAGTATCAATCATTAGCTGAACCGAAAAGGTCTCATCTTGATAGTATTTGCCGCTATCTGGTTTGAAATACAATATCGCTGCCCTTGCCCCAAAGGGCAATACACTAAACAACACGAAACAGAACACGAAAATACACGAAATTTTATTTTTTGAGATAAGGTTTTTTATCATTAGTATAAATTATTCTTTTAATATAAAACCTTGGGGTACCAAAATTAATAAGATAGCCAAGTTCATATTCACTATTTCTAAGATAGTAATATAATTGTTTTTCATCTTGTTTTACGGTAATTCGACTAGATTTAACTTCGATGGGAATTTTATTAGCTACAACTAAATCAGGCCGATGTGTGCCAATAACTTTACCACTTTTAGAAGAATAGATTTTTATAGATTTTTCTTTTTCAACAGAAATTTTTTTATCTTCTAAACACTCTTTTAATAAATTAACATAAATGGATTCCTTTTGCCCCGGTCCGTATTCCTTGCGAATCTCAAACAACATCCTTGTATGATATAACTCAGTTCTTTATACAGAATTTTCGTGTTGTTTCGTGTATTCATAGGTTTTTCGTGTAATTTCGTGTTTTTAGCCGGTCCACCAATAGAGCAAAATTGAAAAATCTGTTAAATTCACTCTCCCATCTCCATTTAAATCAGCAGTTGGATTTTTGGGAATGCCCCAGTTATAAAGCAAAATACTAAAATCCACTAAATTGACTTTTTTATCTTCATTAATATCAGCTTTTTTTATTCCCACCACTTCTTTACCGACACTAAATGCCAAAGTCTGAGAAAAGGTGCTCAATAGACCCTCAGGAGAAGCGGCTTTGGCTCGAGTGGTATGAAAACCATCTTCCAAAGGGGTTGTATCAAAAGGATGAAACCAGGTGCCATCGGTCTTGGCGTTTGTTTTTTTAATAATTTCTTGTGGAGAGCGGACAAAAATACTAACTTCGCTTTGGGGAGCAGTAATTCCCAAGATATTTAAAGTTTCTCCTCTTTGAACAAGGGTTTTATCAATATCAATAGTTGGAGGTAAAAAAATACCACTGATAGTGGTAGTCATTCCTGAAGTGACGCTAGTAGTAAAAGAAAAAGTAATAGATTTTCTGCCTTCTTTATCCTCTGCCCAAATTCCAAAAGTCCATATACCGGCAGTAATATTGGTAATTTCTACTTTAAAATTTGCCTGAGAATCAGCAATAGTGGTAGTTATTATTTTACCATCCTGCAAAACAGTCACTGAACTTAAAGGATAGGCCTTTCCCTGAAGAACAACCTTAGTCACTGCTGGCGGAGGAGCTGCTCCTCCGCCTGCGCCAGTTGGTGGAGAAGGTGGCGATGGCACCTCAGCTGAAATAGTAACCTGTTTTTCTATAGTTATAGCCTCGACATAAAAAAAACTGAGAATTAAGCCTCCTAAAATAATTAAGATTAATAAAAGATAAATCCCGCACCTTTCTGAAAATAGGCAAAACTTAGATAATTTCTTATTACCAAAAGGTGCGGGATAAATTTTGGAATTTTTCATCATTCATTATATTTATTCGCCTGCTTTACCTTGCCTGAGCTTTTTTGATGATCCACTGATTATATCTTTTTATTCCTTTGAAACCCAAAAAGCCAATAATAACCAGGATAACGATTATCACACTCAAAAGTTGCCAGGGAATAATATAGAAGCCGTAGTTTGCCCTAGCCTCTTCATTTTTAATGCCGTATTTTAAGTTTAGCTCAGCATTGTATCTGCCAAAATGCAAATTACTCCACTGTTTTTTGACCGCTCCAAAAAATCCTATTTTTGTATCATCCTTTTGTGCCTGCCCCGTAGGTTCCGCTTTAGCGGAATCCTTCGGGGTTTCCTCCCATATAACTTCAAATTTCCGAATACTTCGGGGCAAAACATTTCCTTCAACTTTGTTTGCCGGTAAAACCACTGAAATTTTGCCGAAGATATTTTTAATTTCTATTTCTCCTTCCGGTTTGATTCGGTCTGTGCTTGTATTCTGGAAACGATAAATAAAAGTTATTGGTAAAGAATTGAAAAATTTCTCTTTATCTTTTGTCGAAAATTCTAAAAGTCCGCCTCCACCCTTTATTTCTCCAGGAACTGACAAGAGAACTAAAATACCGGTTTTTGTGCCAACCATTATTTGACCTCCTTCTTTAACTTCTGGTGGTTGGCTACCCCAGAAAATTGCAGCAAAATATCCACCTGGCTCAGTATTTTGGGGGATTTCGATCTTAAAGGGGATAGTTTTGGTTTCTCCTGGCTCTAAGGTAACTTCTTTAGGAATTTCCATCCAGGTTGCTAATCCTTCGGTTCCAGGAGTAAAA
>Ga0210044_10001061_pt1 | contig 41727 bp, 36 predicted proteins | sample CryGey13umfilter_2_FD_183959 | JGI IMG/M metagenome (GOLD analysis project Ga0210044, IMG submission 183959) | Groundwater microbial communities from aquifer in Utah, USA - Crystal Geyser 4/9/14 3 um filter (SPAdes) (version 2) | ecosystem: Environmental > Aquatic > Deep subsurface >... | reverse complement strand
CGGGCGTGCTCCACTCCCCGCTCCAGACTGGCTTCCCCGAACCGTGCGCGCCCACGGGCGTGCTCCACTCCCCGCTCCAGACTGGCTTCCCCGAACCGTGCGCGGGCGCGCACCAGAGCCTGGATGCAGGCGCTGGTGCACTCGACGTAGCCGTAGTCCACCATGATCGCGGAGAACACCTGCGACGGGTTGAGCCACTCGAGCCAGTCGCCGGCGCGCTTGCGCTCGTAGGTCGACCAGGAGCCGTCCGGGTTCTGGAACGACTGGATCAGCTCCACCGCGGCCCGCATCAACTCCACCGGCACGGGCTGTGCCACCTGCTGCTCCAGGGCCAGGGCGGCCTTCAGCCCCTCGGCGGTGCAGTCGGTGATGGGCCAGCCGTGGGCTCGGTTGGAGAAGGGCCAGCCGCCGCGGCAGCTGTGGCGGTGGTAGCGTGAGTCCCGTGGCAGATCCTCGATCACCTGGTTGTTGCGGATGAAGTCGTGCGCCCGCTGGAGCGTATCGCCCAGCCCCGCCACCTTCGTCGACACCATGGCCTGCACCGCGAAGGCGGTGTCCCACAGCGCGCAGGAGTTGTAGCCGTTCATCTTGACCCCGTCGTGGCCGTTCCACAGGTAGCCCTCGAGCGTCTCGAAGCTGCGCCGACAGGCGGGTCCTTCGGGCTCGTGGAACAGGTGGACGAAGGTGTTAAGCACGGCGTTCACCGGGCCGATACGGATGAAGCTCGTGGCGCGGTCCTCGTAGTCGATGTGGTCCAGCAGCCGCGAGAGCGCCGCCTCCCGCAGCCGGCGTGGGTGCACGCGCTCGAACAGCCCGGTCGCTCGATTCGCCAGTCGCATGGGCCAGCTGTGAGGCACCACCGCGTCCCCCGGATACACCGTGTCGCGGTGCTCGGCGAAGCGGATCTCCTCGTACGGGGTGGCGTAGATCTCCTGGCGCAGCTGCCGCACCAGCTCGTCCTCGGGGATCGCCGCGCGACGGCCGTAGAGCCAGGCCATGGGCAGGTAGACCTGCCGGCAGTGGCACCACATGCGCGACGGGTGCGCGGGGAACGCCGCAGGCAGCAGCCACAGCTCGGGGGTCACCGGGTGCAGCCCCTCGTAGGGGTACAGGTTGAGCAGGGCCAGCGTGAACTTGCCCCAGGAGGCGGCCCCCAGCGCACCCCCCTCGGCGCGGATCCAGCGCCCCATGCGCGTCACGGTCTCCTCGTCCGTTCCGCACCCCAGAAGCCGCAGCGCCACGTAGCACAGCACGGTGGTGAACATGCAGCCCTCGACAGCCTCGGCGTGCAGTCCGATGCTGCCGTCCGCGTGCTGCACGCTGCGGATGTAGTCGATCATCCGCTGGCGCTGCCACTGCGGCACGGGATGTCCGCCGGCGTGGGTCGCGGCGACGTACATCGGCAGCAGAAACATCGGCCCGCCGTAGTCACCGCACCACGAGCCGTCCAGGTTCTGCCGCGAGGCGAGGTGCTCCAGGGCGCGCTGGACCGCCGGGCCCGGGTCGAGCTGTGGGCCCGACCTGGCGCGCACCCACGGGTGTGCTCCGCTTCGCGCTTCAGATTGCCTCCCCCACTCCGCGCGCGGTTCCGTCCTGCCGGCGCGTGGAGCCGGTGCGCCTCCCTCGAGTGCAGGGCGCATCAGCCCACCAGCCGGCGCGCCACCTGCCCCAGGGTCTTGAGGTACGGGTCCCAGAACGAGCCGCCGTCGATCTCGTGCAGCAGATCGTCGAAGATCTCCGTCATCCGCCCGCGGTAGACCGGATCGATCTGCACCACCTTGTCGGCCCACTGGTGGCAGTAGTGGCACTCCTCGCAGTCCAGATCCTGACACCCCTGCTGCAAGAACCGGTCGCAGAACCCGTCCAGCGCGCGGTTGTCAATCTGCACCGGGTTGGGGCCGCGGCGCGGATAGAGCACGCCCGCCGTCTGACCGAACTCGATCACCTTGCGGAACTTGACCAGGTTCACCACCTGCGGCCGGATGAAGTACTTCATCATCCGGCGGTAGGAGAACGCGTCTCGGCCTCCCCGGCCCATCTTCTCCTCGGGGTAGGCGTAGTTCTGCACCAGGTCGAGCAGGTTGCCGTCGTAGCGCCGCTCGGAGTAGGCCTTGACCCGCTCCAGCAAGATCTGGGTCGGCGTGTTGCGCTCCACGATCTTGAAGTTGTGGTAGCCCCGCTCCTCGTAGTGGTGCAGGTCCTCGGGTCGGATCCAGTTGGCCCGCAGGTAGTTCACCGGCTGGCGCAGCCTGAGCTCGTTGCACACCACCGAACAGTAGTCCAGGGGGAAGCCCTTGCTCGTGGTCTGGGAGGCGTTGGACAGGTTGACCGCGTGGTTGCCGGCGATGGCGCAGTCCTGGCGGCACCAGTTGTTGACGATCAGCTGCAGCTCCACGTCGCCCGCCGCGCGCTTCATCGCCTCCAGCACGCGGAACTCGCGGTGGATGTTGACCTCCGAGACCACGATGTAGTCCGCGCCGTTTTCGACCCAGAACCGCACCTTGCGCGGGGTGTCGGTGAAGCGGTGGGAGCTGACACGCACGGTGAGCCGCGGGTGGCGCTGCTTGAGCAGCCGGAGGAAGAACACGTTGGACACCGTCACCGAATCCACGCCCACGTCGCCGTCGAGCCAGTCCAGCAGCTCCTCGATCTCTCGCTGCCCCTCGCGGGTGAACTCCATGTTGCCCATGGCCGAGGCGTTGAGCAGGTAGTTGAAGGCGATGCCCTGGCGGTGGGTCAGCTCCACGTAGCGCTTCAGCCGTGATCGATCTACCTCCGGCAAGTAGAACGAAGGGCGCCCGCCGCCGAAGTAGTCGCTGGTCAGCTTGCCGAAGATCTCGTACACCGGGTAGGGTCTCAGCCCCTCGAGCAGGGCCTCGTCGAAGTTACAGGCCACCGATAGCTTCATCTCAATCCTCGCATCATCCGCCGATGGCCCGCACGGTGGTCGGGTCCGCCGGGCGATCGGTCTGGAACATGAGCGCCGCGCTGTCACGCGCGGGCCGCAGGTTGCACTGCGCCATGAACTGGGCCAGCTCCTGCAGATCGAGCTGCTGCTCGCTGTCTGACCGCGCCAGATGTGGACAGGGGTGGGCCTCCACCATCAGCCCGCTGGCCCCCGCCGCCAGCGCCGCGCGTCCCAGCGGCGCCAGGATATCCTTGCGCCCCGCGGCGTGGCTCACGTCGACGATCACCGGCAAGAAGCTCTTCTGCCGCAAGAGCGGCACGGCGGAGATGTCCAGCGTGTTGCGTGTCTGGGTCTCGTAGGTCCGGATCCCGCGTTCGCACAGGATCACGTTCACGTTGCCCTCGCTCACGATGTACTCCGCCGACCACAGCAGCTCGTCCACCGTGGCCGACAGCCCGCGCTTGAGCAACACCGGCTTGCGGCAGCGTCCCACCTCGCGCAGCAGATCGTAGTTGTACATGCTGCGCGAGCCGATCTGCAGCACGTCGGCGTGCTCGCTCACCAGCTCCACGGTGCGGGTGTCCATCACCTCCGTCACCGTCACCAGGTTGTGGCGCCGCGCCGCCTGCTCCAGCAGCAGCAGCCCCTCCCGCCCCAGCCCCTGGAACGAGTAGGGTGAAGAGCGCGGCTTGAACGCCCCGCCGCGCATGAAGCGCACTCCGTTGGCGCTGAGAAACCGCGCCACCGCCTCCATCTGCTGCTCGCTCTCCACCGAGCAGGGACCGGCGATCAGCATCGGCTCGGAGCCGCCGATGACAGCGCCCCGCACCCGGATCTGGAGGTCCGCGGCCCGCGACGCCCGGCTGATCTTCAGCGTGCGGCAGCTCTGGGACTCCATCAGCTCCACCGAGGCGCGGAAGATCTCCTTGAACAGCCGGCGGATGGTCTCGTCGGGAAATGGCCCGCGATTGCGCGCCACCAGCTCCACCAGCATCTGGTGCTCACGCTCGGGGAGGAAGGTGGGGATGCCTTCCCGGGTCTTGATCGTCTGGATCTCGCTCACCAGCCGGGCGCGCCGGCCCAGCAGCTCCAGCAGCTCGTGGTTGATGAACTCCACTTCCCGCCGCAGAGCATCCATGTCGATGGGGATGGGTATCGTCTCGTTCATGGCCCGGACGCCATGCAAACCCCGCACCGGGCGCCAGCTCGTGTGACCAACCAGCATCCTGGTGTATCGACTGGGGTTGGGCGACGCACCACCGAGGATGGAGCCGGTGTGCGGCGTGCGGAGTCGCACGCCCGTGCGGGATAGCACGCCCGGCCGGCACAACTCACATCCGGCGCAGGCCCTGGTCGTCCATCGCCACCTCGAGCGCCATCACCCCCGCCTCGCGCCACGCCGTGGCGGTGGCCTGCAGCGCCTGCCGTGCACCGAGGGCGATCACCGAATCGCCAGCCCCGGCGCCGGAGATCTTGCCCGCCGCCCCGGCCTCGTCGGCCAGCGCGACCATGCGCTGGATCGCGGGCGTCACGATGCCCAGCCGGTGCTGCCCATCCCAGGTCCGCAGCGCCCGGTGGCAGGTGCGGGTCTGCGCCAGGATTGCCCCGGGCTCGGCCGCCTCGAACGCCTGGATCAGCGCAGCCGCCGCCGCACCCAGCTGCAATAGCTCGGCCCGGGTGCGCGCCGGGTCGCCCTGTCGCAGGCGCTGGAGCTTCTGCAGCTGGCGTGTGGTGCAGGCGCTCTTGCCGCTGTAGCCCACCAGCAGACCCAGCCCGGCTGGCCAGCGGTACCGCCGTGCCTCACGCCGCGAGGGAGACCACCCCACCACCGCTCCCTGCACCACTGTCGCCACGTCGTACCCCGAACCGCTGCCACCCTGGACCTGGCGATGGACCTCGAGCGCCAGATCCAGGATCGCCTCCTTCTCCGACGCCACCTCGCGGCCCGCGAGCTCGAACAGCACGCCGAGGATCGCCGCCGTGGTGCTGGCGCTGCTGCCCAGACCCGGCTTGCCTGCCGTCCCGAGTGTGGCGGCGACGGTCTCGAGTCGGTGCGGTTCCAGCGGGCCCAGGACCGCGCGCCCGACCTCCAGCGCCGCGTGTGCGAAGGCCAGCGCCGGATGCCGCGCCTCGCCCTCGACCCACCGCGCCGGTCCAGCCCCCCGTAGCAGCTCCCACCGCGGGGCGGGCGTGGCCACCACGTCGACGCCAGGCCGCACGGCGATGGCCAGCGCCACACCGTCGGGCTCCAGCACCGAGTACTCGCCGGCGATCATCAGCTTGCCCGGCGCACCGACCCTCATGCGGGGACCACCCGGGGCCCCTGCCCCGGTCGAGCCAGGATCGTGCGGCGCACCCCGGACAGCGCCTCCACGGTCTGCTGCACCACGGGCAACGCGTCCGGCTCGCAGAACAGCTTGACGTTGGGCCCCGCGTCGGCGGTGAAGAACACGCCGACGCCGGCGGCCTGCAGCCCACGGGCGGCCTCGATCACCTGCCAGCTGTGCGCGGTGAGGTAGATCAGCGGCGGATCCGAGGCCATCATCGCGGCGTGCATCCGCAGGCAGGAGCGCTCGGCCACGCGGCCCAGCCGCGCCAGGTCACGTCGCGCAATGGCCTCACCGGCCTCGGTCAGATCGCCGTCCACGGCGTCGACGAAGGCCCGGTGGTACGGGCTTGCCGCCCCCGTCCGCAGCATGCCCCGGGTGCTGTCCACCGCCTTGGGGCCCTCGGCCGTGACCGCCACGACCACCCGCAGATCCCAGTGCTCGGGGGGAAACAGCTGGCGCGCGTGGCTGTCGCTGCCGTTGGCGGCGCTCCCCGCCTGCCACTGGACGTAACCGCCGAAGATGCTGCGGCAGGCCGAGCCGGAGCCGAGCCGGGCGACGACACTGAGCTCCGTGGGCGACAGGTCGAGCTCTGCCGCCCCCGCCGCCGCCACGGTCAACGCCGCCAGCCCCGAGGCCGACGACGCCAGTCCGGCGCCGGTGGGGAAATCGTTGGCCGAGACGATGCGCACCGGCTGCTGCAGCCCGGCCCGCGCACGGATCGGGTCCACCACGCGGAGCGCCTTCGCCAGCGCCGCGCCGCTGGCGGGTTGTCCGTCGATCTGCAGCTCGTCCTGCTCGCTGACGCCGAAGCTCACCGTGGTGCGGGTACCGAGGCCATCCAGCGTGACAGACAGGCTGCCAGCCTGGGGCAGGTTGAGCGCCGCGTCGCGCTTGCCCCAGTACTTGACGAACGCGATGTTGGCCCGGGCCATGGCCGTGGCTTGCTTCATCTCATGCTCCCACGCGCAGCGTCTGCGTCGCCCCCGCCTCGCGGGTGGCGCGCTCCACCGACGAGCCGTCGTCCTGCACCAGCGCCACGACGAAACCGCCGCGCCCGCCGCCGGTGAGCTTGGCCCCCAGCGCCCCCGCCGCGCGCGCCGCGCGCGCCAGATCGTCCAGCCGCCGGGTGGAGACGCCCACCTGCTGCAGCAGGGTGTGGTTCTCGTCCATCAGCCGACCCAGCGTGGGGCCGTCCCCCTCGAGGAACGCCTGGCGCCCCTGCCACACCAGCTCACACGCGCGCTGGTTGAGGGCCTCGAACCGCGCCGGCTCGGCCTGTCGCAGCGCCGCGACACCGGCCACCGCCTCGCGCGTCGATCCGGGCTGTCCGGTGGAGGCCAGCACCAGCTGCAGCGTGCCGGGGCCGTCCAGCAGCTGCACCGGCTCGCCACGCACGAACCACACCGGCCGGCGGTGCGTGATCGTCGTGTTGTCGATGCCGGAGGGCGTGCCGTGCACCACGTGCTCCAGCGCGTGAGCCAGCTCGTTGTGCTGCTCCAGCGTCAGGCGGCGGCCGACGGCCTGCGCCAGCGCTCCCACCATCGCCGCGGCGAAGGAGGCCGAGGAGCCCAGGCCGCAGCCCAGGGGCAGGGTGGAGCGCACCTCCATCCGCAGCGGGAGATCCAGCGGCAGCAGCTGGAGCGCCCGCTGCAGCATCTGCTCCGCCGTGGCCCTCAGCGCCACGGGGACGTCGGAGATCAATCGTGGAGCATCGAGCGTCTCGTCGTGCAGCGCCACGGCCTCGGTATGCAGCTGTGTGACGGGGAGCGCCAGCGCCGGTGCACCGTGCACCACGAAGTGCTCCCCCATCAGGATCAGCTTGCCACAGGCCCGGTGGCGCCCCAGCTCTCGGCTCATCATGGGAACATTCGAACGGCAGCAGGGGTCGGTCAAGAGCTGTGTGGGGCCACCTGCGCCGGGCGGTGCCGATCGAACAGTCGAGTCAGCGCGTCGTTGCTGGCCACGGCCTGCCGGGCGTCGGCCACCAGCTCCGCCACCTGCTCCCGGCTGACCTTGGGCGTGCGCCCCTGCACCAGGGTGTCGTTGCCGCGCTCCACCTGCTGCAAGGTGGCCAGCGCCAGGGCCAGGGGCACGGCGCAGAACTCTCGGACCGCGAGCCCGTCGGGAACGGGCCACAGCTCGGTGTACTCCTGCGCCCGCACCAGGTGCTCCCGGGCCCTGACACAGACCTGCCGGATCACCTGCAACGCTGGCTCGCGCTGCGTCGGGTCCAGCAGCCCTTTGGGCCCGAGCCCCGAGCGCTGAACCAGCTGTCGCGGGAGGAAGCAGTGGTTCCCCCGCGCCATGTCCGCCGCCACGTCCTTGACGATGTTGACCATCTGCAGCCCGAGGCCAAAGCTGATCGCGCGCTCCGCGATGGCGGCGCGGGTCTCCTCGGCGCACCGATCCACCTGCTGCAGGAACAGCCCGGTGAGCAGGTTCCCCACCGTGCCGGCGACGAAGTAACAGTAGCGCTCGAGATCCTCCATCGAGCTCAGCTGCAGCCCGCCGTCGCCCGCCCGCTCCACGTACTCCCGCATCCCGCTGGACATCTCCTGCACGCTGGGGCAGATCACCGTCCGCTGCTTCGGTGGCAGCCGGCGGAACTCGCGGAACACGGCTCCGGCGCCCACGCACAGCTCGCGCTCGGCCGGCACCACCTGCTCCATCGCGTCGCGACACAGCAGCTCGAACGGGTCGGGATCACGGTCGTCGTGTTGCAGCAGATCGTCGAACAGCTCGAACAGCGCCAGCCGGCAGCGCAGGTCGACCTGCTCGCCGTCCTCCACCGTGTCGACGACGCGACACAGCAGGTACGACACGCGCACCGCCCGCCGCAGGGTTGCTGGTAAGCCCTCGATGGAGAGGGCGAACGTTCGAGACACGCCGGGCAGCCACCGCTTGCACAGCTCGCGGTCTTGCGCCTCGCGATCCTGCGTTGCGTGATTGGCCACCGCCTGGCCGGCGGGGGTCTTGAACCCCACCAAAGGTGAAGGGCTCTTGAACCCCACCGTAGGTGAAGGGCTCACTGTGCTGCGCCCTGACCATACCTCGACATGACCGGCTGGATCGGCTCGAGGAACAGGTCGCACATGGCCGTGATCACGGAACCAAGCTGGTGATGATTCAACAGCTTCATCACCTGCCGCGCCCGTTGTCGGCGCTGCACGATCTCTCCCAGGGCGAAGTCCAGGGATCCGATCTGTTGAAACAGCTCGATGACCTGCGACACCGCCTCGGCCGAGGTCTGCTCGCGGTCCTGCACCAGCACCTGACGCAGCCAGTTCGCCTGCTCCTCCGAGGCGTGCTCCAGCGCATGCACCACCAGGATGCTGTGCTTGCCCTCCTTGATGTCGCTGCCCCGGGTCTCGCGCCCCTTGTCACCGTACAGGTCCAGCACGTCGTCCTGGATCTGGAACAGCACACCCATGTGCCGCGCCACCTCCTGCAGCGCCTGCACCACCTGGCTCGAGGCGCCACACAGCACGGCCGCTCCCGCCATGGGCAGCGCGAACAGGCCGCTGGTCTTGCCCTCCACCATGGTGAAGTAGTCGGCCTGGCTGGTGTTGCCGGAGTGCTTGAGCTGAAACTCGCGCTCCTGCCCGTCGATCACGCGCAACGTCTCCAGCAGCACGCGATTCGCCGCCGCCTCGCGGCGCGCGATGGGCAGCTGCAGGCGACTGACCAGCACCAGCGTGTAGTAGAACATCGCGTCGCCCAGGTTGATCGCCTGGGCCGTGCCGAAGTGCTGCCACACCGTCTCCAGCCCGCGCCGCATGCGGTCGCCGTCCTGCAGGTCGTCGTGGACCAGCGTCGCGTTGTGCAGCATCTCGCACGCCGCGCCGAAGGGCACCAGCAGGGTCGGGTCAGTGCCCAGGGCCTCGGCCACGACCAGCGGCAGCAGCGCACGCAGCCGCTTGCCTCCGGTCTGCATGTGGTACGAGCACATCTGCGTCAGCGTCGAACCATCGGGGGTCGACTCCCGCAGCGCCTGCTCGATCAGCTCGAGGATCGCCGGCAGGTGGGCCTCCCGCAGCTCGCGGAAGTGAGCCCGCACCTCGCTGCTGTCGGCCACCGCCTTGCGGCTGATGCGCAGCTCCGACAGCGCGTCCCGCGCGGCGTCGATGCTGACCTGGCCCTGGTCCGCCACCAGCGTGGCGATCTGGTCCACCTCGCTGTCGACCGCGCCGGCGGCCACCGCGACGTTGCGCGCGTGGGCCCGCATGTGGCCGCGCTGGATCCCCTCCGCGGCCAGCGCGCGCAGGGCGCCGAGGTTCTGGGCCAGCCCCACGGCGGCGGTGACGCTGGCCAGCTCGGCCACCGTCTTGACCTCCGACAGCTTGCTCACCACCTGACACGTGGGGTGCACCCGCGTCACGCCCCCGATCAACCCCACCGGCATGGGCAGCTCGAGCCGCCCGCGCAGCTCGCCCTGCACCACCCGCCAGCGCGCCAGGGCGGTGTAGCGGCCGTCCCGCGCGGCATAGGCGTGGGCCCCCGCTTCCACCGCGCGCCAGTCCTGGCCGAACGCCACCAGCACGGCGTCGACGCCATTCATGATCCCCTTGTTGTGCGTCGCGGCCCGGTAGGGATCGCGCTCGGCGAAGACCGAGGCCTCCTCGATGCCACGCGCCAGGTCCAGCGGCCCCCGGCCGCCCTTGCCCTTCAGCGCGGCCAGCGGCACCACCCCCTCGGCCACCACCGTTCTCCGATCGGCGAGGTTGGACACGATGCGCAGGCGCACGCGGCCCCCGGTCAGCTCCTCGACGCGCGGCGCCAGGTGCTCGCACATGGTGTTGACCGTGTTGGCGCCCATCGCCTCGCGCACGTCCACCACGAGGTGCACCACGAGCATCGGGCCCAGGGGGTCATCCTCGGCCAGCGGCGGCAGGTGCCGCACGATGAGATCCACCGCGCCGCCCCCCGCGCGGACCAGGCACGGATCGCAGGTGCAGGCGCTCTCGAGCAGTTCGGCGCGCGCAGCCAGCAACGCCGCCTCGGCCGCCTGCGAGTCCGGGACGTCGAGCACCTGGATCTGGCCGATCATGTGCGCCGGGGTCACGTGCGTCCGCACCCCGCCGCCCCCACGCAGCAGCTTCGCGGCGTGGCTCGCCGCCGCCACCACCGAGGCCTCCTCAATGGCCATCGGCACGAGCCAGTCACGACCGTCCACGGTGAGATTGACGCACAGGGCGAGCGGCATGCCGAACACGCCCAGCACGTTCTCCACCATGCGGTTGGCCTGCTCGGGCGCCAGACCCCGGTCGCCGACGATGGTCCTCACGTCGTCATCGGTGAGGTGCGTCCGCTGCGCCACCAGCGCGCGCCGCCTGTTCATCGACAGCCGATAGAACTTGGACAGCTGGCTGTCGAGCGGGGCACGTTCTGGCCGGTCCGCCGATGGAGGTTGACGGGGCATTGGTAGACTATAACCCCTGGAAAGCTCGCTGTTGATCATGGCAGCATCCTCGACTGTTTGCTGCCGTCCTGCCTTGTCGCTCCACATGCTTCGGTTCCAAGTCGAAATCAACTAGCACACAGATGGTGAGTGAGCCAGCCGAAGTTGATGGCACGCTCGATGTGTCTTTCCGAGCGTCCGGGCACCAAGCAATCGTCGTACCAGCCGGTGACTGCGGCCAACGGCCCAGAATCGTGCACACAACAACCTACCCGGCTCGACGGCAGGCGTGCCGAACCGCACGGTGTGCGATTCCACACGGTTCGTGCGTCTTGCACGGATTTTTCCCGAGCTTTCTTCAATACAGCAGTTGACGTGATGCCTGTCTTTGGGTCGGATCAGTCCGTGCACGCCGGCAACAGCAACACCGAACAGTTTCTGGGCTCGATCCTGCGCGGCGCGGCCAAGCTCCTCGGCTGCTCCTCGACCAACCTGATCCTGATCAACGAGCGCACGCAGGAGATCCGCGTTCAGCTCGGCGTGATGGTGATGAGCTATCCCATCGTGGAGAACATCGAACAGGTGCTGGGCAACATCAACGGCATCTGCCTCCCGATCCGCTACGCGCTGGACAGCCTGGTCTATCGCGCGTGGCGCGACCGCGTGATCTGCGAGACCTCGTCGCTGGTCGAGCTGGTGGGCAACGCGTTTCGCTCGGAGGGCGTGGAGCAGGTGGCGAGCATGATCGGCGACCACCGCTTCATCTGCGTCCCGGCGCTGAGCGAGAGCCGCAACTACGGCGTGCTGCTGTTCACCAGGGAGGATCGTCACCCCTTCAGCCGGCAGCAGCGCGAGGTGCTCCAGCGCTACGCCCGGCGCATCGGCGAGATCCTGGAGAACGACCTGATGAGCCAGGGGCGCAGCCTGGTGACCCAGTTCTCCCCCGCCGGCCCACAGTACCTGCTGTTCGATGCCCGGGCCCGGGTCATCGGCGAGAGCCTGTCCGAGGGCAGCGGTCCGCGCCAGCTGGTGATCGACGAAGACCTCGCCGCGCTGGAGCGCGAGGTCCAGGCCGTGGCCGGAAGCGACGGCGCCGCCACCCATCCAGTGCAGCTCGACTCAGGCCTGTCCCTGGAGCTCAGCCGGCTCACCGTGTCGGGACAGACCAACGTGCTGTGCGCCCTGCGCCGGCCGGGGGCCCGCACCGACGCCTCGCTGGAGACCCAGTTGCTGCAGCTCTCGTTGCGGGACAGCGCCCCGGCGCTGTTCCTCGATCCGGAGTTCAACATCACCTCCTGCAACGAGGCCATGGTGCAGGTGCTGGGCTACTCCGCGGCCGAGCTGCTCCACCGGCCGGTGGCGATGCTGTTCCGCGAGCCTCACGAGATCCTGGACATCCTCGGCCAGCAGATCCTGTACCCCGACAACCCGTACTGCGTCGAGTCGGCGGTGGTCGTGCACCAGGACGGCATGCTCACCCCCTCCAGGGTCGAGGCGCTGATGCTGGCCGACGACCACCACCAGGTGGTGGGGTTCTTGATGCTGGTCCGCACCGTGGACGATGGGCAGGACGCCGCGGACCGGCTGGTGGCTCAGGAGCGCCTGGCCACCATGGGCGAGATGGCGACTCAGCTGGCGCACGAGATCCGCAACCCCCTGGTGGCCATCGGCGCCACGCTGGACGGGCTGGGTCGCGAGGACAACCTGGCCGACGACCAGCGCGAGATCCTGGCCACCCTGTCGCGGGAGATTGCCCGGATGGACATGATCCTGCGCGACTATCTCACCGCACGGCACGACGTGGCGTTCGACAAGTTCAGCGTGGCCGAGGCCCTGACCGAGACCTGCATGCTGCTGGAGGGCGCGCGCAAGGCGACGGGCAAGCACATCACCGTCACCGTCCCCTCCGACCTGACGATGGTGGCCGACTTCGACTCGATGAAGCACGTGTTCTTCAATCTACTGCTGAACGCGATGGAGGCCTCGCCCGAGGGCGGCGAGGTCATGTGCCGCGCGTCGGCCTCGCCGCACGATCTGTCGGTGTACGTCGAGGACCGGGGACCGGGGCTGACCGCCGATCCCGCGGAGTGCTTTCGGCCGTTCTTCACCACCAAGCCCAACGGCACCGGACTGGGGCTCGCCGTGTGCCAGAAGATCGCCCGGGCGCACGGCGGCATGGTGGAGCTCCGGCCACGCGATGGTGGCGGATGTCAGGCGCGGCTGGTATTGCCCAGACGCCGCGGTCGCGCCACCGAGATGGAGCTGTTACCCGCATGACGCAACCATTCACCGCTCTCGTCGTCGACGACGAACAGCTATACGCCCAGGCCATCGGTCGCGAGCTCGCACGTCAGAACATCGCGTGCGACCTGGCCCACAGCGCACATCAGGCCATGCGCCAGGTGGAGAACCGCTGCTACCAGGTGATCCTGCTCGACCATCGGCTCCCCGACGACGACGGGATCCAGATCATTCCGTTGCTCATGGCCCGTCAGCCCGGCGCATCGGTGGTGATGATGACCGCGTATCACACGGTGCCCAACGCCGTGCAGGCCATCCGCCGGGGCGCGGAGGACTACATCATCAAGGAGACCAGCCTCAAGCCCATCGTGGATCGCGTGCTGGAGATTCGCCGTCGGCACGAGGTTCGCAGCGCCAGCGACGGCTGGCAGGAGCACAAGCGCGGGGGACTGATCGGCCAGTCCGCCGGTGTGGTGCAGGTCATCGCCCAGCTGAACCAGATCGCGCGCTCGCCCGACACCACGGTGCTGATCACGGGGGAGACCGGCGTGGGCAAGGAGGTCGCGGCCTCCTACCTGCACAACCTGTCGCGACTGGGCACCAGCCCGATGGTCACCGTGGACTGCGTGGCGCTGCCGGCGACACTGGTGGAGAGCCTGCTCTTCGGCCACGAGAAGGGCGCCTTCACCGGCGCCGATCAGACGCGGATCGGCGCGTTCGAGGAGGCGCGCGATGGAACGATCTTCCTCGACGAGATCGGGGACATGGACGCGCTGCAGGGCAAGCTGCTGCGGGTGCTGGAGAGCCGCTCGTTCCATCGCATCGGCTCGATGGCGGAGATCCCGCTCAGGGCCCGGGTGGTGGCCGCCACGAACCAGGATCTGAAGCAGATGGTGAAGCAGGGCCGCTTCCGCCTGGACCTGTATCAGCGGCTGTGCGTGTTCCCCATCGACCTCCCGCCGCTGCGAGAGCGGGGAGAGGACATCTTGCTGCTGGCGGAGCATTTCCGCTCGTTCTTCGCCCGCAACCTGGACAAGCCCATCGAGGCGCTGAGCGAGGAGGTGCGGCAGCGGCTGATGGGCTATCCCTACCCCGGCAACGTCCGCGAGCTGAAGAACATCATCGAGCGGGCGGTGATCATGACCGAGTCCGACCGCATCGAGCTCCGGCACCTGCCCCAGCGTGTGCTGGTCGATCACCGACCGCGGGCGGGTGACGGCGCCGGCATCCCGTTCGACTTCGTGCCCGGGATCGACACGCTGGAGAGCCTGGAGAAGCGCATGATCCGGCAGGCGCTCAAGCGCGCCGGAAACGTCAAGGCCGAGGCGGCCCGCCTGCTGGGGATCAGTCGATACCAGCTGCTGCGTCGCATGGACAAGTATGCCATCGAGCACGAAGGAGACTGAGGCGGAGCTCCTGCTCCGCTTCGGCGCCCGCCACCGAACCTGCCGGGTCCTGGTGCACCGCGATGCGCACCTGGAGCTCGCCCGGCGCTGGCGCTGGTCCCGCGCCGCCGTGATCGGCGACGCCACGGTGCTGGCGCTGCACGGCGACGCGCTGCACCGCCTGCTGTCTCCGATCACGACGGTGACGCTGCTCCCCTTCCCCCCCGGAGAGGCGCACAAGACCCGCGCCACCAAGCAGCAGCTGGAGGACTCCCTGCTGCAGCAGGGCTTCGATCGCCACGGCTGCATCGTGGCCCTGGGCGGGGGCATCAGCCTGGACCTGGCGGGGTTCGTCGCCGCGACCTACATGCGCGGCGTGGCGCACGTCAACCTCCCCACCTCGCTCCTGGCCCAGGTGGACGCGGCCATCGGCGGCAAGACCGGGCTCAACACCCCGCGGGGCAAGAACCTGGTGGGCGCCGTGCACCAGCCCGAGCTGGTGCTGGTGGACCCGGCGTATCTCGACACGCTGCCCGCCGCGCAGTGGGCCTGCGGTGTGGCCGAGCTGGTGAAGCACGCCGTGATCGCCGACGAGCCGCTGCTGGGCTGGATCGAAGAGCACCGGGATCGTCTCGACGGGCCGCCGTGGCGGCTGGAGCCGTACCCGCTCCTGCGCTGCGCGCAGATCAAGGGCGCCATCGTGGAGCAGGACGAGCTGGAGTCCGGGGCGCGGCGCCAGCTGAACTACGGGCACACCGTGGCGCACGGGCTGGAGATGGCCACCGGGCACGCGCTGGACCACGGCCGGGCCGTGGCGCTGGGGATGCTGGTGGAGGGCCGCGTGGCCGCGAGCATCCTCGGCTTCGACCAGCTGCAGCGGCTGCGACGCTGCCTCGACGGCCTGAACCTCCCCACGCGCCTTCCCGATCTGGAGCTGGACGCCCTGCAGCCCTACCTCGCGCTGGACAAGAAGAACCAGCACGGCGCGCTGCGCATGGCCCTGCCGCGCCGCATCGGCGCCATGGCCGACCCCGACGGCAGCCACACCGTGGAGGTGCCCTATCCGCTACTGCGCCAGGCCTGGGACGAGGAGCGCGCATGCTCTGCGTGACCGGCGGCGAGCGCGACGCGGCCACGCTGCGGCGGCGGATCCAGGCCGCGCCACAGCTGCTGCACGAGGTGCGGCTGGATCTGCTGGAGCACGTCGACGACGAGGCCCTGTCGCTGCTCGCCTCGGACCACATCGTCGCCACCTGCCGCTCGCGCGCGCAGGGCGGCGGCTTCGGAGGCGACGAGGCGGCGCGTCTGGCGCTCCTCCAGCGGGCGCTCGCGCGGCAGCCGGGCTACCTCGACGTGGAGGGCGAGCTGCCGGCCGAGGTGTGGCAGGCGCTGTCCACCGCCCGGGGCGACACGCGCCTCATCGCCTCGTTCCACCGCTTCCAGCCCACGCCGCCCGGGGAGCTGGCCCGGCTGCTGGCGCACGCCCCGCCGCAGGCCGCGCTGCTCAAGCTGGCCGTGGCCGTGGAGGACGCGGCCGACCTGCTCCCGCTGCTGGATCTCGCACATGACGCACGCCCGCTGATCCGCATCGCCATGGGCCCCGCCGGTCTGCTCAGCCGCGCGCTGTACCGCCGCTTCGGCTCGCCGTGGACCTACGTCGTCCCCGCCGGCGCTGCGCCCCTGGCCCCGGGGCAGCTGGACCTGGAGCAGGCCCGGGCCTGGCGCCTCGATCGGGAGCTCACGCCGCTGGCCCTGGTGGGCGGGCCGCAGGTGCTCGACTCCCCCGGACCGCGGGTCTACAACGCGCTGTTTCACCGGCGCGACCTGCCCTTCGTCTATCTGCCGGTGGTCTCGCGCCAGGCGGCCGAGGCGCTGGCGCTCCTCGAGCGGCTGGGCTTCGCCGGGATCAGCGTGACGATGCCGCTGAAGCAGTCGCTCGCCGTCCTGGTGGACCACGACGGGCCGATCAACACGCTGGTGCGCACGGAGCCATCGGAACGCCCGGGCCCAGGACCGGTGGCTGCGCAACTCGCGCGGCGCCGGTCCCACACGCCCGAAACGCCGGGCGGCACGGAGCCGGTGGACCCGCCCGGCAGGGAGCGTGTGGGCAAATGGACCGCGCACAACACCGACGTCGACGCGCTGCGGGTGCTCCTGTCGCCTCACGTTCCACCGGGATCCCGCGCCCTGGTGCTGGGCGCCGGCGGGGCCGCGCGGGCCGCAGCCTCCATGCTGAAGCAGCTGGGCTGCGCCACTGCCATCTGCAGCCGCGACGACGCGAAGGCCGCCGCCGTGGCCCATGAGCTCGAGCTGGCCACCGTGGTCTGGGCGGCACGGGGCCAGCATGTGTTCGATCTGCTGGTGAACGCGACACCACTGGGCAGCGACGGCGTGTCCGATCCGATGCCGCCCGACGTCGTGTTCGACGACCGGCTGGTACTGGACGCGGTGATCGGTCCCACCGGGTCCTTGGGCCCCACCGGAGGTGCAGGGTCCACGCCGCTGATCCGCCGCGCCCGCGCCGACGGCGCTCGAACGTTCGAGGGCATCGACTGGTGGCTGCACCAGGGCAGCCGGCAGATGACGCTGATCACCGGCGAGCCGATCTCCGTCGAGGAGCTGACCGCGCTCGCATCCGGCGGTTCCGCTCCGACGCAGCTCGACGCCGTACCGCCGGTATGCGCCCGGGATGCATCCGATCCGACGCAGGTCGAGGCCGTACCGCCGGTATGCGCTCGGGATGCATCCGATCCGATGCAAGTCGAGGCCATACCGTCGGTATGCGCCCGGGATGCATCCGATCCGACGCAGGTCGAGGCCGTACCGCCGGTATGCGCCCGGGATGCATCCGATCCGACGCAAGTCGAGGCCGTACCGCCGGTATGCGCCCGGGATTCATCGCACCCCGTTGTGATCCGCGTGCCGGGCTCCAAGAGCGTGACCCAGCGCGCGCTGCTGCTGGCCGCGCTGGCCCCGGGCACGTCCTGGCTGCGCCACTCCCTGGACTGCGACGACTCCCGCGTGCTGCGGCGCATCCTCCGCTCGCTGGGCGTCGCCATCGCCGAGACGCCGGATGGATGGCGCGTCGAGGGTGGCCTGTCCAGTGGTTCCGCTCCACGCGCACTGGACTGCGGCGAGGCCGGCAGCGCCCTGCGCTTCACCGCGCCGCTGTCCCTGCTGGTCGACGCGCCGCTCACCCTCGACGGCAGCCCGCGCCTGCGCCTGCGGCCGCTGACTCCACTGCTCGACGCCCTGGAGCGCCTGGGGGTAGCGGCCACGTTCGTCGAGGCCCCCGGCCGGCTGCCGGTGCAGCTGCTCCGGCGTGCGGCCCCGCCGGACGAGACCTGGATCGACGCCACACACTCGAGCCAGTTCCTCAGCGGGCTGTTGATGGCGGCCCCCTGCCTGCCCCACGGCCTGCGGCTGCAGGCCCGCAGCGCCCCCGGTGAGCCGATGGTCTCGCGGCCCTACGTCGAGTTGACGGTGCAGATCATGCAACGCTTCGGCGTCACCGTCGACATTCGCGATGACACCTATCGCGTCCCATCCACGCCCTACCGGCCCTGCGACTTCACCGTGGAGGGCGACTGGTCCGGCGCGGCCTTCCTGCTGGCCGCCGCGCACCTCACCGGACGCGCGGTGCAGCTGCTGGGCCTGAGCGACGACTCGCCCCAGGGCGACCGCGTGTTCGTGCAGTTCATCGACGAGCTGCGCCAGCCCCGACCCCACCGCTTCGACCTCGCGCCCTGTCCGGACCTCATCGCCCCGCTGGCCGCGGCGGCCGTGCACTCACGCCATCCGGTGCAGATCGCGGGCGTGGCCCACGCCCGGCTCAAGGAGTCGGACCGCATCGCGGTGCTGGCCCGCGGCCTGCGGCAGGCCGGCGTGCGCATCGAGGAACAACCGGACGGGCTCACGATCCTCCCCGGCGGGGCGCTGCACCCCGCGCGACTGGACCCGACGGACGACCACCGCATGGCCATGGCCTTCGGGCTGCTGTCGCTGCTGGAGCCCGGGGTGGAGGTGTCGGACCACGACTGCGTCAACAAGTCCTTCCCCGCCTTCTGGCACGAGCTGGAGCGACTGCGGTGATGTTCCTCATCGGACCGCGGGGGGCGGGCAAGACCAGCGCGGGGCGCCTGGCGGCGGGCATGCTGGACCTGCCGTTCGTCGACACCGACGCCGGGATCGAGGAGCGCACCGGCCAGACGGTGACCGAGCTCTTCACCCGCGAGGGTGAGGCCTGCTTTCGCGTGCTGGAGCGCGAGCTGCTGCTGGAGCTGCTGGCCGGGCATGAGCCTGTCTTGCGCGCTCCGCTCCGCACTCCAGGGAGGCTCCGTCGCTCCGCGCGCGGGGCCTCCATCGTGGCCACGGGCGGCGGCTGCATCCTCGCGCCCGACGTCCGCGCCGCGCTCTCCAGGCGGGCCGGCGTGGTGTGGCTCTTTGCGCCGCTTCCCGTACTGCAGCTGCGGATCCAGGGCTCCGGCCGGCCGTCGCTCACCGGCGCCGATCCCGTGGACGAGCTGGCGCTGCTCGTCCGGGAGCGCGAGCCGCTGTACCGCGAGAGCTGCCACGGCGGCGTCCAGCTCGACACCGGCGAGCTGTCGCCGGCGCAGGTGGCGACGTTCATCGCGCGGCGCTACCATGCGCTCGTCGAGGGAGGTGCTTGATGTCGGTCAGTCAAACGGGTCGCCTGCTGCGCATCACCACCTTCGGCGAGTCCCACGGTCCGGCGCTGGGGGTGGTGCTCGATGGGGTACCACCTCGCCTCCACCTGGATCTCGAGGCCGTGCAGCAGGAGCTCGACCTGCGGCGCCCGGGCCGCTCCCCGCTGCACTCGGCCCGCGCCGAGTCGGATCGCGTGGAGGCGCTCTCCGGCCTGTTCCAGGGCCAGACCACCGGCGCCCCGCTGTGTCTGCTGATCCGCAACGAGGACAGCAACTCCACCGACTACGCCGCCCTGCGCGATCTGTACCGTCCGGGCCACGCCGATTTCACGGTCCAGGCCAAGTACGGCATCCGCGACTGGCGCGGGGGCGGCCGCGCCTCCGGGCGCGAGACGGCGGCCCGCGTGGCGGCGGGCGCCGTGGCGCGCCAGCTGCTGGCGCCGCTGGGGGTCGCGGTGCAGGGCCACGTCGTGGAGCTCGCCGGGATCCCCATCCGGGCCGTGGACCTCGAGGCCGCACGCAGCCACCCGCTGCGCTGCGGCGATCCCGTCATGGCCCAGCACATGGAGCGCGCCGTGGAGCAGGCGCGCCACGACGGCGACTCGGTGGGGGGCGTGGTGGAGGTCGTGGCCCGCGGCGTACCCGCCGGCTGGGGCGACCCGGTGTTCGGCAAGCTCGACGCGCTGCTGGCCGGCGCGCTGATGAGCATCGGCGCGGTGAAGGGCGTGGAGGTCGGGGACGGCTTCGCGCTGGCCCGCATGCGCGGCAGCGAGGCCAACGACGCCATGCAACCCCCCGACGGCTTCGCCACCAACCACGCCGGCGGCGTGCTGGGGGGGATCTCCAGCGGTCAACAGATCGTGCTGCGCTGCGCGGTGAAGCCGACCCCCAGCATCCGCCACCCGCAGCAGAGCGTGGACCGCGCGGGTCAGGCCGCCACGGTGAGCACCGGCGGCCGCCACGACCCCTGCATCGCCCCGCGGCTGGTGCCGGTGGCCGAGGCCATGACCTGCCTCGTGCTGGCCGACGCCTGGCTCGGACAGCGGGCGCTGGTCGGCTGAGGATTGGCGCTTGTCAACAACGCGGTTCAGCGCACGGATACGAATGCTCGATGTCCACCGACTTGCCGCGTTGACGATCCCACTCCGGGAAGATCCCTTCTACGGGTTTATTCCTGGCACGGCTGGGCTACTCGTTGGTTGATACGTCACCATCCGACGCATGACCTCCACCTTCCTGAGGCACCTTTGCGCTTCCAAAGACATCGCGACGGACGTTCTGTGCCTCAGGCAATTTTCGAGGCTCTTCTTCGCCCGAGAAAGAAACGGAATGACCATCTTCCGGCACAGCCGTCTGAGCTTCTTCTCGAACATCTGCACACAGTCGGGTCCAAGCCGTGTAACCTCCGGCGGTGGTGGCGCCTTGCAGTTCCATGATTCATCCGCCACCGCCACAAGGACTTGACCAGCCCTGCACGCGGCAAAGTGCCCATAGGGAATCACACCAGACCGACTGATCTTGTCGTAATCCACAGAGAGATCCAGCATGCGAGCAAAACGGCTGCGGCTCTTGCTCGAAGTCATGTCCGGGTCCGCCTTGGCGGTGCGAAACGTCACCCATTCCCGTTCCAATCTGCGATACGCCAACTCCACGAGACTGTGCTTCCCAACATGGTCGGCTGGTCTGCCTGGACGCGGCACAGCACAACCCGCATCGTGGCAAACCAGGACACACACTGCGGCCATCACTCTCACGGAGTCCGTCCAGATGTGGCGCCATCTGTCTTCCACACAAGCACGCTCCATTGCACCGCTCCGACTACTGGAGTTTTGCACGCCCCGAATGTTAGCACAAGGCGCCCGAAAGGAATGTGGCTCGTCTGCAAGGCCACGATACCACCTATGTACGGACAACGCGGTCTGCGACGTGGGTATTGCCAGCCACCCTGGACAGGTCAGTCTGGACGCGGATCAATAGTCCCCAACCAGAAGATCCGTTGAATCAAGTCCCATCGCATGGCTTCCATTTCACGCATCTTCATCTTCACCCTGAACACATCCTGGCTGCCAACATCTGAGTGCTCTGGGGATGGATCCGCCCACTTCTGGCGCTGGAGCACTCCGGCCATCTGCTGTCGCTTGGACATGTCCAGTGGTTCCAAGGACACCCTTCCCTTTCGCACGTCTTTCCACACTTTTGCCACTTCCGCCTGACCCCACTTCTTGTTGCCCCACTTGATGAGCTCAATGTGACGTCCCGACGTCTTTTTCTGTGTTTGCTTCTTCAGGTCCTCCCAGAAGATCGCCTTGTTGAGATCCTCGGAAGTCTGGTCAAGGCCCAGTATCTTGAGAGCCTTCTTTGCATTCGCCCCAATCGTCTTCTGTGCTGCGTCAGCCGCCACCTTCTCGACAATCGCCTGACGGACACTCTCGAAAAATCCCCTGCCCGCAACTGGCACTTGCGTGGGCGGTGGTCGTCTCGAGCTTTCCATCGCCACTCCGTCCCCTTTTGGTGGTCCTCCGAAGTACTTCTCCATCCACTCAATCCGACCCTTAATCGACTTGAGCCAGTCGAACACGTCTCCAGAATCTGGCCACTTGCCACGTCCAAGGGCATCCGTGATATCGCCAATGCTGGACCACGGCACGTCAGACCCTCGACTTCCGATCCCAGTTGGATCACGCAATCGTTTCAGAAACGCTTGCGCCGTCTCCTTATTGTACTGTGCGGGCAACGAACCATTGGTGTCAATCTCCTTTGACAATCGAGCATTTGTTGTGGGTACCTGCGTCGTTCTCCCAACATCCGGTTCATGACGACCTAACGGCTCCGCCCTCCTTATTGCTGCCGCCGCCCACGGCGAAAGGTCCTCGAACCTAGGTGTTCGTGGCATTTGTCAGCACCTCCCGTGCAAGCCGTTCAGTCGCTACCGTTCCTTGGCAATGATGTCCACCGACACCACCGGAGATCCCGTTGTGAGACTCAGGACCTTGTACCGAACAAAACGAAGGAAGCTGTCTTCGCTAATGAACGTCCCATCTGTATCCACGGTATCAAGCGGTATCAAGTTCAACAGTGGTGCTGCCGAGGCGCTGGAATGCCAGGTCCTCGTCCACGGCTGCGTGCTGCAGTTCGATGGTCCCGTCGCTTGCGGCTGTGTGGACTCGAATCTGTGCCTGCACCTTCGTGAAGCCTCCAAGGTCAACGGCCGGACCTGCCTCACCGATATTGATCACGTCTCTGTCCAATAGGTTGATCGCCTGGTTCATGATATGCCCCTTTTCACTGCTTCGCAATGACGTCAATGGAAACAACCGGGGATCCCTCAACGCTGGTTGCCGTGTATCGGACATAGCGCAAGAAATCGGACAGCGACCTGACCGCACCTGTAGCGTCAACAGAAGCGAGGCTGACGGTACTGCCTATTTCAAGATATGCCAGATCTTCATCCACGGCGGCGTGCTGTAGCTGCAGTGTCCCTGCGCCAGACACATGAACTCGGACTTGGACCTCGGCGGTGTTGAAGGCCCCGAGATCTATTCCTACTCCGGTGTCGTTGTTGTTGATCACTTTCCTGTCGATGATGCTGAGCGCGATGTTGTCTGCCATGTGAATCTCCCGTGTTTGCAAAAAGCAGTCATGTGCACTGCTGCTACACCCGTACGGCCTCCCAGACCGTGCGATACTGCACGTCGGATATCCTCAAGTCATGGTTCCAAGCACCCATCGGGCGATTCGAGCCGCGACTGAGCCAGGATCTACGCCGCTGTAAACAGCGAAGCCGGCGGAACGGCCTACGACGCGACCGAAGAGAAGAGAAGAGAAGAGAAGAGAAGAGAAGAGAAGAGAAGAGACATGAGCCCCCGTGTAGCGCAGGTTGTAGCATCCGCGGATAAAGCGTCAATGGCTACTGACCGAGTCATCCAAATGGATGATGTGAATCCAGCGCACACAGCATTCCCCACGCAACTCGCCGCCCGCTGCCCCCGATAACCTCACATGGCTCAACGACAGACCGGCTTCGCCTGCTCCTGTGGCTACGTCTCGATCCAGCGTCAGGGACGCTGCCCCAAGTGCGGCGCCTGGGGCTCGCTCAAGCCGCGGCGGTCCGATCGATCCCCGGCGGCCGGCGCCGCCGCCCCGCAGCCCCTGTCCGCGGTGAACACCGACGAGACGCCGCGCCTGTGCTCGAGCATCGGCGAGCTCGACCGGGTGCTGGGCGGCGGGCTGGTGCCGGGCTCGCTGGTGCTGCTGGGGGGCGAGCCCGGCATCGGCAAGTCGACGCTGCTGCTGCAGGCCCTCGCCGCCCTGGCGCAGCGCGCCGGGCCCGTGCTGTACGTCACAGGGGAGGAGTCGCTGCAGCAGGTCGCGCTGCGGGCCGCGCGGCTCGGGCTGAGCGAGGCCAACGTGCTGGCGCTGGCCGAGAGCCGGCTGCCCGCGATCCTCGCCAGCGCGGTGCAGGTCAGACCGCACGTGGTGGCCGTGGACTCGGTGCAGACACTGCAGATCGACGGGTCCAGCTCGGCGCCGGGGTCCCCGGCCCTGGTGCGCGAGGCCACTGCGGCGCTGATGTCGTTCGCCAAGACCGACAACGTCCCGGTGATCCTCGTGGGCCACGTGACCAAGGAGGGCGGGCTCGCCGGGCCCAAGACCCTGGAGCACCTGGTGGACGCCGTGCTCCACTTCGAGGGCGATCCGTCGAGCAGCCACCGCGTGCTGCGCGCGACGAAGAACCGCTTCGGCTCGACCAACGAGATCGGCGTGTTCGAGATGCGCGGCGACGGGCTGCGGCAGGTGACCAACCCCTCGGCGCTGTTCCTGGCCGAGCGCCCGTCGGGGGTGGCGGGATCGGCGGTGGTGGTCTGCGTCGAGGGCTCGCGCCCGCTGCTGGTGGAGGTCCAGGCCCTCACCGCGGCGTCCAGCGGCGTGCCGCGGCGCGCCGTGCTGGGGGTCGATCCCTACCGCGTGGCGCTGCTCCTCGCGGTGTGCGATCGACGCGCCGGCGTCGACGTGCTGGGCAGCGACGTGTTCGTGAACGTGGCGGGCGGCGTGCGCCTCGGCGAGCCGGCCGCCGATCTCGGCGTGGTGGCGGCGCTGGCCTCCTCCGCCAGCGGCCGACCGGTGGATCCCCACACCGCCTGCTTCGGCGAGGTGGGCCTGGCCGGTGAGGTGCGGGCCGCCGGCGCCACCAGCCTGCGACTGGCCGAGGCGGCCAAGCTGGGCTTCCGCCGCTGCGTGCTGCCCGAGGCCTGCCGGCGACGGGCCAAGGGCCGGGGCCCGCTGGAGCTGGTGGGCGTCGCGGATGTCCGGGCCGCGCTGGGCGCGATGCTGCGGTGAATCCCGATTCAACCCCCGATTCAACCCTGGTCCAGACGCCTGGCCCGTGGCATCATGCGCGCCCTGGAGGTAATCCATGGCGCGCATCAAGTCCTTCTCCAACGAACAGGGGTTCGGCTACATCGAGCATCCGGAGCACGGCGACCTGCTGTTCGATTTCGAGTCCTGCAACTTCCAGCCCGAGGTCGGTGACGAGGTGGTGGTGGAGGAGCTGGGGAAGCGCTACGACGGCTCACCCAAGGCCAAGCGGGTGACCTGCCCGGCCAAGCCGCCCAAGCGTTGAGCTCGCCGACCTCGTGGATCGTCGGTCTGCTCCTGGTGTGCGCCTGGCACACCGGGCGCGGCGCGCAGGACACGAGGCCAGGCGTCGGTGATCCCGCGCCCTGGTTCCGGCTGGAGAAGCTCTCCGGCGGACAGCTGTCTCGTCGCCAGCTGCGAGGACAGATCGCGGTGCTGGTCGTGGGCCGGACGCAGAAGGCTAGATCTTGCCCGCCACCGCCGTGAGCATGGCCAGCGCGTCGTCCTTGCCCGTCCCCTTGCTCGCGATCACGCGCACCAGGTACTTCCCCTTGCGCATGTCGGCCTGGTAGATGTCGGACACCGTGTTCTCGTGGCCCCGCGCCGCCTCGCCGATGGTGGGGGAGAGGTCGGTGTCGTCGGGGTTGGAGGTGTTGGCGTAGGCCGCGGTAGCCCCGGCGACGTCGGTCTGGTCGAACAGCCACACCTCGAGGGTGTGGGCCTTGGTCGTGCTCTTGTACTTGACCCACGCCATACAGACGAACTTGCCGCCCTGGGTGTACTTCTCCGAGCCCCCGTCGATGAGCGCGGTGAGCGCGGTGAGCGTGGAGGCCATGGAGGGCGCGGCCTCCTGGGTGAAATCACCCACGGCGTTGTCCGCCGCCAGCGGTGTCTTGGCCGTGCAGCTCGGGACGCCCTGGTCCGGGACCTTGGTCCCGCCGTCGTCGGAGCAGGCACACAGGGAGAGGGAAAGCGAGGCCATCAGGATACGGGACAGGGTCGGCATGAGATTCCTCCGCTACTCGTAGCGCAGGCCTTCCACCGGATTGAGGCGGGCGGCCCGGATCGATGGGTACAGCGTCAGGAGCAGACACCAGAACAGCGCCAGCAGCGCCGTGATCAGAAACTCCCTGGGGTCCATCAGCACCGGGAGCTGGCTGATGTGGTAGACCTTGGGATCCAGGGGGAAGTGGTAGCTGGCCAGCACCAGCCCGCCGAGGTAACCCCACAGCAGACCCAGGCCGGCGCCGAAGAACCAGACGAGGACGCCGGTGCTCATGAAGATGCGGGCCACCCCGTTGGACGACATGCCCATGGACTTGAGGATCGAGATCTCGCGCGTCTTGCGGATCACCAGCACCGCCAGGGCGGCCAGCACGTTGAACGCCGCCACCACCACGATGAACCCGATGATGATGCGCAGGAACAGCTTCTGGATCGCCAGCGCGGTGAACAGGTTGTGGTTCAGCTCGCTCCAGTCGATGGTGCGAAACGGCGGTCCGCCCAGAGCCTTGACCACCTTGCGCGCCAGCTCGCGCGAACGGAACACGTCCTTGATCTTGAGGTCCACGCCGGTCACCACGTCGCGCTGGTCGAGGAAGCTCTGCACCTCGCGCATGTGGACATAGACCAGCCGCCGATCGTACTCGTTGAACCCTGAGAAGAAGATCGCCGACACCTGGAAGTCCCGGGAGCGAGGCACCTCCCCCGCCTGGGAGTAGCCCGAGGTGTCCAGCCCCGACAGCGGCGAGATCAGCCGCACCATGTCCCCCACCTTGACCTCCAGCTTCTGGGCCAGGTCGCGCCCCACGGCGATGCCGGGCGGTCCAAGCGGGCGGCCCCGGGTGTCGATGGAGGGCTTCAGCACACCGGAGAGGTCGGTGCCCTTGATGCGGTGGGGCTTCTCGATGTGCTGCGGCAGATCCAGCACCTTCCCCACCAGCTTCGGGTCGATCCCCTTGACCAGCACGCCGGACAGCTGCTGGCCGCGAGACAGCATCATCTCGTTGAACACGAAGGGGGCCGCTGCCTCGACCCCGGGAACCTTGAGCGCCGTGCGCATCACCTCGGGGTACTCGGAGAAGTCCATGCCGTACTTCAGCACCAGGATGTGCGCGTTGACCCCCAGCACCTTCTTGCGGAACTCCTCCTGGAACCCGCTGGTGACCGACAAGACCCAGAGCAGGATGGCCACGCCGATGGCCACGCCCAGCATGGAGATCGCGGTGAAGGTGCTGAAGAAGGCCACCAGGGCCGCCCCCGCCATGCCCAGCCCGCCGGCCAGAATGGTGAAGGCCGCGATGGCCTTGTGCGGCGTGAGGAAGAACAGCGCGACGCCCCCGGCGCAGGTCAGCGCCGTGATCAGGAACGTGATCCAGACGGCCCGGGAATGGCGACGGAAGAAGAGGTAGCGCCAGCCTACAAAAAGCTCATAAGGCATTCGGGGCGGAACCTACTGGTCGATACCCGTTCCGTCAAGCGACGTCGTCTGGTCCAGGGGCACGGCCTGATCGACAGCGGCCTGATCCGGCAACTGCTGGTCGGTGGACGGCTGGTCCGGCGCCTGCTGGTCGGTGGACGGCTGGTCCAGGATAGGTTGATCGATGACAGCCTGGTCGATGACAGCCTGGTCGATGACAGCCTGGTCAACGACAGCCTGATCAGGGCCCTGATCGAGCGGCTGCTGATCGGGCGGCTGCTGATCGGGCGGCTGCTGGTCGGGCGGCTGCTGGTCGGGTGGCTGCTGATCCGACACGGGCTGGTCCAATACCGGTTGATCCGGTGGTCGCACATCGGGCGAGCTGTCGGGCACTGGGGCGTCCACGGTGGCATCCGCCAGAAACAGGTCGCCCCCCTTCAGCGACTCGGTGTCGAGGAGCGCCGAACACGACAGCGTGCCCATCAGCAGCACGACAGACAGCGCCAACCACCATCCTCGCCTGACCATGCACACCCTCCTCACCGGTTTCAGAACCTGCCGGTATCAGAAGCTGATGTTGGCGCCCACACCATAGGTTCCACCACCCATCATCGGGGCGATGTGGATCCGGCGCTGGACATACTCTTCCTCGTCCGTCCCCTCGCCCGGATCGAGCTTGTCTTCCTTCTTCAGCGAACGCCCCTCGACGAAGTACAGCACCACCGAGGTGACAGCCGCCGCCGCCGCCACGCCCCACAGCACGTCGGTCACCAGCGCCCGCGTCTTGACCGAGTCCACGTCGCTCTGCGGGCAAGTCGGGCTGCAGCTATCGGACAGCTCGTCGAACTTGCTCTGGGCGTTGAGGCCCACCACCAGCGCGCTCAGCGCCAGGGCGCCCGCGGCGCCCGCGGCGATCCAGGTGTAGAGCCGGTGGGTGCGCTTGCCATCCCCTTCGTCCTCACTCGCGGCGGTCGCCTCGGCCTTCTTTGCAGCCTCCGCCCGCGCCGCCTCCGCCTTCGCCGCCTCCTCTCCAGGGAGAACCAGCTTCTTGCTCCGGCCGTCGGCGATCAGCTTCTCGTACTTCTTGATCATCGCCTCGGCCGAGGCCCGCTCCCCCTCCCCCAGGGCCGCGCGATACACCTTCATCGCAGCCAGCGCCGCCTCGTAGTCCTGCCCCTTCTCGTAGGCCAGGGCCACCTGACCCATCACCAGCCCGTCCTTGGTGACCTCGTAGGCCTTCTTGAACTCCTCCACCGCCGCTCCCCAGCGCTCCATCTGCATGAAGGCCTGACCGGACTTGAAGTGCTTCTTGGCCTCGGACATGTCGGCGTTCTGCGCCAAAGCCGTCCCGGGGAACGCGAGACCGATGACCATCAGGAGAGACCAGATTCTGTTCTTCATCGGGTGCATATCCTTGCCTCCGACCGTGCTGTCGTGGGTGTGTTGTCCGTCTTGGCTGTCCACAGTAGCACGCCTTTTCCGGTCGGACAATCGCACTGGCGTCATCGGGATTAGTTGATCTGCCGCCAGCCTGTTGTTATCCTTTCCCGGCCAAAAGTAAGGAGCGATCGGGATGATGCGGTCGTCGTGCATCACCGTTGTGGCGCTGCTGCTGTCCACCGGTTCGGCCCACGCCGGCGACTGGGATATCAATCTCGGCCGCCTGTGCCAGATCAAGCTGAAGAACGGCAGCACGCTGGAGTGCGGCGGGGGCTACAGCCCGGCGCTGCATGGTGAGGTGGGCAGCGTGGTGGCCGACAACGCCGCCTTCCGCTCGCTGATGTCGGAGCTCGGCGTCGTGTTTGCTCCGAACATCCTCTCCCCGGCCGACACCCAGGGCTTCGGTGGCTACAACCTGTCCGTCGAGTTCGGCTGGACCATGGTCAACGCGAAGAAAGTGTCCCAGGACAAGAACATCACCGGCCAGCACTGGTTCTGGCGGGCCGCGGAATCGGTGAGCGCCACGGCGTTCCGCGATCCGGCGGCCCTCGACGAGGACCGGCTACGCCGCGAGCTGCCGACGTCCTTCGCGCCCACGGTGACGGTCATGGCCCGCAAGGGCCTGTGGATCCCGGTCCCCAGCTTCGAGCTGGGGGTCGGGGTACGCCACCTGATCGGCAGCCGCATGTGGGGCCCGCAGCTCGAGGCCAAGGTGTCCCTGCACGAGGGCTACCAGGGCTGGCCCATTCCGGCGCTTTCGGTTCGGGGCAGCGCCACTCGCGTGATGGGAACTCCGGACTTCAACCTCACGGTGGCGGGCCTGGATTTCTCCATCTCCAAGCACCTGGGCATCGGGTCGACCTTCAACCTGACGCCCTACCTGGGCTACCAGCTGCTGTGGATCATCGCCGACTCCGAGGTGGTGGACGCCACCCCGGGCGTCGACGCCATGGAGGCGTCCGCGAAGAACGTGGGCTACGATCCGCTGAAGATGAACCGCTGCCTGGTTCAGGACTGCGCCGGGAGCTTCACCTTCGAGGATCAGTCCAACATCACCCGGCACCGGCTGTTCTTCGGCGCCAAGCTCAACTTCTACATCGCATCCCTGCTGCTGGAGTACTCGATCTTCTTCAGCGGCAGCAAGTCCGACCAGGTGCTGGACCGCGCCACGGGGATCACGCTGGACATCCCCGACGACGCCGGGACCCAGCACAACATCAGCTTCTCCATCGCGCTGGATTACTAGCCGCGGCCGGCTTCCAGATGGTGGAGCTTCTGCTCCAGCTCGGCGATGCGCTCGCCCAGCTGCTGGATCTCCTTCTGCAGCGGCGCCAGGGGTGAGACGGTGTCCAGGGCCGAGTGCAGGTTGGAGTCCAGCCGCTTCTGCCACTCGTCCAGGGCCGACTGCACCCCCTCCTTGAACTCCCGGAACATCTTCATCGGATCGGTCCAGTCGCCGCTCTCCTTCTCCTCGGAGGTGGGCTCTTCACCCTCGGCTCTCGGCTTGGCCTGGAACACCCGACCCGCGGACGAGCTGATCTGATTCACCAGATCGTGCAACGATTCCCCGCCGCTCTGGATGATGTTGCGCAGCGCGGCCAGGGGGAGGAAGGAGTGCTGCTTCTTTTCCTCCTCGAACAGGATCTGCGCCAGCGTGACCGAGGTCAGATCCTCTTTCGTGTTGTTGTCGATCACCTTGACCTCTTCGCCCCGGCGAATCATCTCCGAGATCTGGTCGAGGGTGACGTAGCGACTCTCGAGGGTGTCATAAAGCTTGCGGTTGGCATAGCGCTTGATTACCCTGGTAGTGGTTTCCATCATGAATCCCTGCATATCACACCTGCCTGTCGGGTACAATTGTCTGCTCCGCCCGTTCGCCGCTCTCCCCTCATGAACGTCCCCTGTCCCAAGTGTCAGGTTGCTTTCCAGGTGCCCGACGAGGTGATGACGCGGGGCGTGGCCCACGTCACCTGCCAGAAGTGCTCCTTCAAGTTCGTCATCCGCCTGGGTGACCCGGGCAACGCCACCCGGCCCGAGGAGCCCCCACCAGGGGCGCCGCTGGAGCTGGGCGAGGGGGTCAAGACATCGGGGGCAGCCTCCTCTGCGTCGGGTGAGATCGGCGCGGCCAGGCCCCGGTTCATCGCGGCCCAGACCAGCACGTCGATCCGGGTCGATCCCGGGTTCGCGGAGGAGATCAACCAGATCGCCGCGGGACAGACACCGCTGGCCGCACGGCCGACGCCGCTAGATCCAACGCCGGTGCAGCCGGCGCCGGCAGAGCCGACGCCAGCGGAGCCGCTGGCCGCACAGCCGACCGCGACGGAGCCAGCGGAACGATCGACGGTGGAACCTCCCACGGAGCCCGGGGAGCCGCTGGCCGCACAGCCGACCGCGACGGCGCCAGCGGAACGATCGACGGTGGAACCTCCCACGGAGCCCGGGGAGCCGCTGGCCCAGACCCCCACCGAGGTGGAGCCGTCGCCGGAGGGCACGGTGGAGCCATCGCCCGAGGGCGCGCCGTCGCCCGAGGGCGCGCCGTCGCCCGAGGGCACTGCCCCGGTGCAAACCGGATCCGAAGCGGCTCCGCAGCCCGCCGCTGTGCAGCAACCCGCCGCCTTGGCATCGACCAGCGACGGCTTCGAGGCGTTCCACGCGATCAACGCGCCGGTGATACCACCACCCGGGGCGGATGTTCCCGCCGCGCCGGTGATGGCCACACACCAGGTGATGCACCCCGCCTACCAGCATCCGCTGGTGATGGTCATCACTCCCCAGGACCCGGACGCGTGGAACACGACCCAGCTCGAGCCCTCCCCGAACCGCGGGATGCGGGCGCTGGGACTGTTCATGACGCTGGTCCTTTCGGTGGCGGCCCTGCTCTTCTTCTTCATACTATACCGGAACGACTGGTCGCTGGACCTGGCCAACTTCGACAAGATAATGGGTCGGGCCTTCGGTACCGAGTCGCCCCGGAGCAACGTCCCGGACGAGCTGCGTGGTCTTCAGGTGGATCAACCCACCAGCCCGATCGTCGAACAGGCCAAGCTGTCCGACGGCCAGCCGGTGTTGACGATCCAGGGCGTGGTGCGAAACAACGACACGCGGACCCGCCGCTTCGTCTACGTCCGCGCCACGCTCAAGGACATCCACAACCGCACGGTCACCAGCATCGAGACTCCTGCCGGCAACGTGTTCACCGTCGAACAGCTGGCCAGCATGACCCGCTCGCGGCTGGCCTCATCAATCAACCCGGCCGGACGAGATGGCAGCAACGCCCGGCTGGAACCGGGCCAGTCCGTGGCCTACATGGTCGTCGTCACCACGGTACCCCACGACTATGACCCGACCCGCTACTCGGTCGTGGCCGAGGTCAGCCAGGCCGAGCTGTACGAGGGACCGTGATCCGGGATGTCCGGTGGTGAAGCACTGCGGCTGGCTCGCCGCCTCAGCGCGCTGCCCGAGCCGATCATGCGTGAACGGGTGTTTCTGGAGTACCTGCACCGGTCCGAGGCGAAACGGGTGGTGCATGTCCTCGACGAGATCTACCACCGCGGACGCGACGGCGGCCCACCATTCAACATCGCGCTCCTCACCATCGCCACCGTCCTGAGCCAGAACACCCTGTCCTACGAGCTGATGTCGGCGCTGTACACCAGCGCCAGGGAAGCAGAGCTCGAGACCGTCAGTCAGCTGCTGCTCTCGGGTCAACCCACGACCGTGGAGTTCTCGCGCCGCGAGGAACAGCGTGAGCTGACGCTCGGGCACCGCAAGTCGCTGGCTCGCAGCACCGACCGCGATGTGCTCCACCGGCTGCTGATGAACCCCGAACCCGAGGTGGTCCACAACCTGCTGGAGAATCCCCGGATCACGGAGCCGGACGTGGTGCTGCTCGCGGCGCGTCGCCCGGCCTTCGCCGAGGTTCAGCTCAAGATCTTCAACTCGCAGCGCTGGATCCAGCGCTACCACGTCAAGCGCGCGCTGGTCCTCAACCCCTACACGCCCTCCGATCTCAGCCTGCGGCTGGTGAGCTTCCTGAACCATGGCGACCTGCGGCTGGTGGCCTCGAGCCCGACTCTGACCCAGCCGCTGCGCGAGGCCGCCGTCAGGCTGCAGAATCCACAGTAGCCGGTCCTGTTTCCCTGACGCCCACGACATGCTACAACAGGTCAAGAATGTCTGGCATCTTCGAGGTCCTGCTCATCGTCGCCATCGTGCTGGTGCTGTTCGGCGCCAGCTGGCTCCCCGCGGTGGGCAGCGCGCTGGGGCGCATGGTCCGCAACTTCAAGGCGGGACGATCCAGCCGGGACGAGATCGAGGTCACCCCTCAGGCCACGAACCGGACGCTCGACGACAAGGACTGATCCTCCGTACGGATCCATCCTACCTTGTCCCACTCGCGGGTGTGGAATGTACACCACAGCATCGGTTGACTGGACTTCACACAAATCGGCCTCATGGGGTCCAGCGGGGTGCAACCTGGCGGTCTCAGGTTCCATGAAATCGACCCATTGGCCGTGCCCGCCTGGATGGAATGCCCCTTGCATTTTCCAACCTCGTGACCCTCAACATCGCCAACGCGAAGCGCCAGTCGGGTGAGCATCTGAAGCTCCTCGAGCTCTGCTATCGCTACGCCTACCTCAACGCTCGACAACAGGCCGGGCTGCGGCTGACGGACGAGGAGGCGCAACAGCTCACCGCGCTCAGAGGCCTGTTCGAGGGCGACAGCGGAAAACAGCGGCGGCAGTTCCGGCGCTTCCCCATGCTGCTGCATGCCGTGGTCAAGACCTCGCGCGGATGGTGCAGCGGCCAGGTGCTCAACATGTCCGGCGCGGGTATGTATCTCGCGCTGACCCACGATGTCGAGGCCGGCGCCACGGTGCAGGTCCGGGTGGGAAGCCCGGGATCGGTGGAGTACCTCTTCACCTGCACCGTGATCCGCAGCACCACCGACGACGAGGGCGAGCCCCAGGGCTTCGGGCTCTCCTTCTGCTGCGTCCCGCTGGAGATGCGCCGGGCCGCGTAGCACAGCGGTCACATCTTGTGCGCTTCCCTCCGCGCACGGTCACACAATCGCCACATCTCCTCCTCTGCCTCTCCATCCACCTGTCGCTGAAAGGTCGGCGCGCCGCCGGTACAACGAACAAGACGGCACACGCGCATCAGGAGGAGCCAATGACCGACCAGCAGCGCCCATTCCGCATCTCTGCCGGATACCTCGCAGCCGTGGTGGTGATCTATGTCCTCACCGCCTGTTCCTGGCTGATCCTCGGGTTCATCACGTCCCACCGTACGCAGCAGAAGGACAGCGACCTGCGGACGCAGGTCGGACAGCTGTGGGGCGGCCCGCACAGTCAGGTGGCGCCGAGCGTCGTGCTCGAGGCGATCCCCGAGCCCAGGCCCGGCGCCAGCCCTGCGGGCGCCAGCGCCACCGAAAGCCCCCCGCCCGAGATCCCCGCTGCCTGCCGCCCCGAGCTCGAGCTGCGGCCCGAGCGGACCCGGGCCAGCGCCCGGCTGAACCTGGAGCATCGACGCAAGGGGCTGCTGTGGTACGCCACCTACGGCGTGCGGTTCGACGGCAGCTACGCGTTCCACAACAGCACCCCCTGCGCACGTACCGCGCGGCTGGTGATTCCCATGCCGGCGCGCGGCGCGATCTACGACGAGTTCACGGTGTTGATGGAGGGCCAGGATCTGCCGGTGACCTTCGACGCGCAGAGCGCCAGCGCCACGGCGGTGCTGGCGCTGGCTCCGGGCGAGTCGCGCCGCTTCTCGGTGCGCTACAACTCCCGGGGGCTCGACCGCTGGAGCTACTCCTTCGGCAGCTCCACCACCCGCGCCCGAGACTTCCAGCTCAAGGTCGCCACCAACTTCGACCGCGTCGACTTCCCCGACGGGACGCTCTCCCCGTCGCACAAGCAGGCCACCGACCACGGCTGGAACCTGACCTGGGGCTTCGGCAGCATCCTGGCCGACACCAACATCGCGGTGGCCATGCCGCACCGGATCAACCCCGGGCCGCTGGCGGCCGAGATCGCCCTGTTCGCCCCGGTGTCCCTGGCCTTCTTCTTCTTCGTGCTGCTGCTGGTGTCGGTGATGAAGCAGGTGCGGCTGCACCCGGTGCACTACGCCATGCTGGCCGCCGCCTTCTTCGCGTTCCACCTGCTGCTGGCCTATCTCGTGGATCTGGTGCCGCTGTGGCTGGCCTTCTCCCTGGCCTCCACCACGTCCGTGGGGCTGGTGGTGTCCTACCTCCGGCTGGCGGTGGGCAGCCGCTTCGCCGTGATCTGGGCCGGCGGGGCGCAGCTGATCTACCTCGTGCTGTTCTCCCTCGCGTTCTTCCTCGAGGGCTACACCGGCCTGAGCATCACCATCTTCTCGATCCTCACGCTGTTCGTGGTGATGCAGCTCACGGGGCGCATCGACTGGTCCAGCCGCTTCGGCGGCAACCCGGGCGAGGCGCCGCGACCATCCGGGCCGGGGCGGCCGCCCTACGGCACCGCGCTCAGGACCAATGCGCCGCAGTCGGAGGTCGAGGGTGCATTCTCTCGCGTCGCTTGACGGCGAGTGGGTCGAGGCCGAGGGCCAGGTGCAGCCCCCAAACGCCCTGCACGCCCCGCTCACCGGCCTGCCCTGCGTGCTGTACCTCGTGGAGCTAACACCGTGGCAGCGCCTGGCGGAGTACGTCACGTTGTACCGGCAGAACCCGCACCGGGAGATCGGCGGCGCTCCGTTCCACCTCGAGCTGGTGGACGGGATGCAGGTCCTGGTGGACGCCAGCCAGGCCCGGCTCACGCTGCGCTCCACGGTGCGCCGCCGGGTCCGCCTGGGCGTCGACCCCGAGCTGGACGCCCGCCTGCACCAGCTGTACCGGCGGCTTGGCCGGCGGGGTCCACGACGGGACACGGTGGACTGCCGGGAACGATCGCTGTGGGTCGGGCAGCAGGTGCAGCTCAGCGGCTGGCTGGTGCGGTGCCCCACCGCCAGCGGCGAGCTGGTGGCGGGCTACCGCGGCGCCCCGATGCAGTGGCGGCTGCTGGCAACGCAGCTCAGGGCGTGAGCGGCAGCTCCGGGTGACGGGAGACCACGGCGTCGAGCTCGTGCTTGACCGACGCCTCCACGGGGCACGGATTGCCGCGTCCGAGGATCTTCGTCACCTGGTCCGCCGCCGCGTCCCAGGCCGACGGCGCTCCACGCTGCTCCCAGTCCCCGTAGCTCTGGCGATCGATCACCACCGACGGCAGATACAGCTCCTGGCGGAAGTGCGCCCGGGTGTGGGGATGGGCCAGGAAGTGCCCCGATTGCACCACCTGTCTGATCAGCTCGGGCGCCGTCTGGTCGCCGGGGGCATCGTCGATCCCGCGCACCAGCCTCAGCGCCATGCCGCAGGCCTCGTTGTCCAGCACCAGCTTCTCCAGGCTCTGGCAGATCTCGAAGTCCAGCATCCCGGGGCCGGAGACCATGTTGATCCCGCCCAGCGCCGCCAGCACCGCGCCGACTCCCGACTCCAGCCCGGCCTGCCAGTCCACTCCCTTGGCGTCGGACAGGGCCATGTAGGCGTGCGTCGGCAACCCCAGCCGCTTGCCCACCTGGGCGCAGGCCACCTCCACCATCTGGGTCTCGATCGCACCCATCGGCGTCGTGCCGTGCCGCATGTCCAGCGCCGAGGGGGAGCCGCCGTGGATGATCGGGGCCCCGGCCGCCGTGAGCTGGTGGATCACGACGCCGCACAGGTTCTCCGCCGTGTGCTGCACCACCACCTCCCGCAGCGTCACCGGAGAGGTGGCCCCGGCCATGGGCATCGAGACCAGCTGCGCCGGGATCCCGGCGCGAGCGCTGTCCATCAGCGCCTGGCACGTCAGGTCGCTCCACTTCAACGGGGGCGTGGGACAGCAGTCGAAGATCGCCAGCGGCCGGTCCCGCAGCGCCTGCTCGGTGCCCCGCACCGCCACCAGCATGTCGCGCATCTCGCTGAACGCCTCCTTGACGAAGGTGCCCGTGACCACCGGCTTGCGGCTGTTCTGCAGCGCCAGGTAGAGCCGGTACCGGTCCGCCAGGTGATGCGGGACGTCGGACGGCACCAGCCCGGTGGACTGCGCGCCGATGTTGCCGCAGGCCTCGGTGACCCACGCCAGATTCACGCAGTCCTGCACCCGCACCTGGCGGCGGCGGCGGGTCAACGGGTCCAGCACGTGCAGCGCGGCCGATCCCGGATCGAAGCACACGCTGTCGCCCCCCAGCGACAGCGGCCGCTCTCCCTGCCGATCGTACAGTGTGATCACGTGCGGCACCGTCTGCAGCGCCTGACGCACCAGCGGCTCGTCGAGCAACAGACGTGGTGGACTACCCGCCGCGGAGTCTGGCTGCGCGCCGGCGTCCTGCAGCAGCGTCCGCGCCGCCTCGTGCTCCACCAGCACGCCCACGCGCTGCAACGTGACCAGCGCCTCCTCGATCACGCGCTCCACGGCCTCGGGGGTGAGCATCTGTAGCGTCGGTCTCATGGTTCCTCGTGTCCCTCTGGCGGTTGGTCGCGGAAGGCGCAGCCCTCCAACGTGCACCCGGCGCAGCGACGCCTCACGCGGGGCTGGGGCTGTCGCGTCAGGCGCACCCCGAAGCTCACCGACTTGCGCGGCACCATCATCAGGCCCGGAGTCAGATGGATCCCGATGGCGTCGGCTGCCAGCAGCCCCAGCAGATCGGGCTGCCGCTCAATGGGCCAGCGGCCATAGCCCGGGCTGATCCGCGGCGGCAGGTGGTATCCCTCGCGCCGGGCCTCGGCGCAGAGCATGACGTTCACCGCATCCGCCGCCGCCTCCGCCGCCGTGGACCCGATGGCGTCGAGGATCAGCGCCTCCAGCATCTGCCCCTGCTGGCCCAGCTGCTGCTCGCGGCGTTCCAGCTCCGGCCCGGCGGTGCAGGCGCCCAGGCCGACCCACTCGGTGGGCCGCGGCATCCCCGTGGCTTGGGCCACCGCCTCGCGCACCATGCGATGCACGCCTCGCGGCGCGAGCAGCGCCAGCGCCGGCTCCCACAGCCGATCCAGGGCCTCGGCCACCCGCGCCGACGGCTGGCGTGACCGCGGGTAGCCCAGGTTGCGCAGCACCTGTCGTCGGTCGATGTGCAGCGGCGCCAGGTCGCTCACCGTCGGCGTCTCGCGCATCAGCCCTCGTCCAGCGCGCGGCGCGCCACGCGGATGAACTCGGGCGTCGATCCGCAGCAGCCGCCGATGACCCGGGCTCCGTCCCGCACCATCTGCATCAGGTCGGCGGCGAACGGCTCCGGCGTGGCGTCGTAGGTCACCCCCGCGGCGCCGATCTGCGGCTGGCCCGCGTTGGGCTGGGCCACCAGCGGACACCGGAGCTGGGCCGCGGCCTCACGCAGCATGGGGATCATGTGGCTCGAGTCCACGCTGCAGTTGAGCCCGACGGCCGTTGCGCCGGCCGCGTGCAACGACCTCAGCGACGGGACCAGCGCGTCGCCCATGATCGTGAACACGCCGCGCTTGCGCGCCTCGAAGGTCATGCAGGCCAGCAGCGGCAGCCCGCTGCGCGCCGCGGCCTGCACCGCGACCCGGGCCTCCCGCAGATCGAACATCGTCTCGATGGAGAGCAGATCCACCCCGGCCCGCACCAGATGCCCCACCTGCTCCTCGTAGGACGCGGCCAGCTGTTCCACGGTGGCCTCGCCCATGGGGGGGAACATCACCCCGGTGGGGCCAATGTCCCCCGCCACCAGCGCGTCCCCCGCCGCTGCACGGGCCAGCTCCACCGCCCGACGATTGACCTCCTCGCAGCGCCCGGGGAGGCCCGCGCTGTGCAGCTTGAGCGGCGTGGCGCCGAAGGTGCAGGCGTGGATCACGTCGCTGCCGGCCTCCGCGTAGGCGCGGTGCACCTGCTGCACCTGCTCCGGTCGCTCGAGCACCCACCACTCCGGCGCCTGCCCCTGGGCCAGCCCCATGGCGATCAGCTCCGTGCCCAGGCCACCGTCGAGCAGCACCACCCCGCGCTCCAGTCGCTGGAGCAGGTCGCGCGTCATGGCTGGACTCCGCTGATCAGCGACCGGGCGACCTCCACCGCGGCCACGGCGCTGTCGGCGTGACCCGCGGCGCCGATCTGCTCGGCCCACGCGCGGGTCACCGGCGCACCGCCGACCAGCACGCGAGCCGACAGGCCGGCCCGGGCCAGGGCCTGCACCAGATCGCGCTGGGCCGCCATGGTGGTCGTGAGCAGCGCGGAGGCGCACACCAGATCGGCCTGCAGCTCCCGCGCCCGCTCCACGAAGCGCTCCACCGGAACGTCCGATCCCTCGTCGCTGACCTCGAACCCGTTGGCCGACAGCAACGTCGCCACCAGCGTCTTGCCGATGTCGTGGATGTCGCCCTGCACCGTCCCGATGACCACACGCCCCACGCTCCCTCCCGCGCCGCGCTGCAGCGCCGGACGCAGCACCGCCATCGCCGCCTGCATCGCCTCGGCCGAGGTCACGAGCTCCGGCAAAAAGTAGTCGCCCTCCTCCCACAGCTGACCCGCGCGGCGGATACCGACGACGAAGCCCTCCTCGATCGCCTGCAGCGGGGGCATCCCCTGCTCCAGCGCCTGGCGCGCCAGTCGACGCGCGAGCTCCGCGTCACCGGCCACCACGGCCTCGCTCATAGCGCTCGGCGTCGGTTGACTCTCGTTGGACATGTTCGCTCCTCGCATCGAACGGGCATTGTCGGACACCCGGATGGCGACGGCAAGTGGCCCGGACAGTGCGCTACCGGTGCGCCCTGCAGGTGGACGCCAGGCCCTGCAGCTGCGAGCTCTGCGCCCGGCAGGTCTGACGGAAACGAGCGGGTAGAGTCGGGTCGCCCATGACCCTCGTCGAGGAGCCGGTCAGCGCGCTCAGGGCAGACCGGTGCCGTGAACCAACCTCGACGACCTGCAGGCGACCGGACACGGGGTCGGGTGTGACCACACGGTCCACGCGCTTTCGCAGCCAGCTGGTTGGGCTCAGGGTCCGGGGGCGCAGCAGCGGCACCTGGAAGCTGAGGGGTCGGGTCTTCGTCGGCACCTGCTGGTACAACACCACCTCGTACTTCACCCCTTCGCGATCCAGGTGCTGCAGCACGTCGTCGACGACGTGGCGTGGCAGCATTCCACGTCCACGAATCCGGATACCTGCTTGCTTCAACGCCTCGGCGCTGTGGGTGCTGCAGGTGCGGGTGGGAAAGCGGTACCCGGTGCGCGCCCGGTTCACCTCGGCGTAGTACCGCTCCACCGCCTGGATCTGCGCCGGAGCGAGGCCGCGGATGCGGATGCCCCACACGTTGCGCGCCAGGGCGCTGGCCACGCCCACGCCGAAGAAGCGCTGATTCCGACCCGGAATGCCGTTGCCTTCGTACAGGTCTCCCCCGCGTTCGACCCCGACTCCATACAGGTACTCGGCCAGTGAGTTGGCGACGATCAGCTGCCGGTTGACGAAGTACTGGCCCACGCTCGTGGTGTGGACCTGGCCTCGCACCGCCACGGCGATGTGGCCGAAGGGATTGGTGAACAAGCGGTGGTTCGCCAGAGGGATGGCATCCGAGAACAGAACCTCGATGTCCGCCGGCACACGGTTGACCTGCTCCAGCGAGGCGGCGATCCACTTCAGCGGGTGCGAGCCCACGCGATAGTGCGACAGGATCGACTCTGCCCGGGACAGTGTGGGTAAGCACAGGAACAGGATCAACGGAAGGCTCAGGAACCGTGGCATCATGTCCAGGTTTCTTGCAAGGGCTGGACCAAGACAAGTACTGAAAACCTCACGCTCTGGAATATGATCACACCGTCCCCACCAGCCATGACATGCAGCGGAGCCTGGCCTATAGTCGCCACCTGACTCAGGAGCCCGCCGATGTTCGACGCCACTGCCATCGACTTCCTCAAACAGCTGAGCGAGGCCTTTGGGCCACCGGGCTTCGAGAGCGAACCCGCCCGGCTGCTCCGGGACTATGTTGCTCCCCACTGCGACGAGGTGCGGACCGACCGGCTGGGGTCGCTGTTGTTCTCCCGTCGCGGCGGCGCAGATCGCCCCACGGTGCTGCTCCCGGGCCACATCGACGAGGTGGGGTTCATCGTCTCCGGCATCACCAAGCAGGGGTTCCTCACCTTCAACCCGGTGGGGGGCTGGTTCGACCAGGTGCTGCTGGCCCAGCGCGTGCGGATCCGCACCCGGGCGCGTCAGATGCTCCAGGGGGTGATCGCCGCCAAGCCGCCGCACCTGCTGGAGCCGGATGAGCGCAACAAGGTGGTGAAGCAGCACAAGATGTTCATCGACATCGGCGCCAGCAACCGGGAGGAGGCCGAGGCCATGGGCATCACCATCGGTGACCCCATCGTACCGGACTCCCGGTTCTCGACCATCACCAAGCCCGTGATCGAGGACCGGCAGCCGCGCGGGGAGACGATGCTCTGTATGGGCAAGGCGTTCGACGATCGCGTGGGCGCGTTCATGGCCGCCGAGGTCGTCCGTCGGCTGGCGCAGGGCATCGAGCACCCCAACACGGTGGTGGGCGCCGGCACCGCGCAGGAGGAGGTGGGCCTGCGGGGCGCTCGCACCACGGCCTGGCTCGCGCAGCCCGACGTGTGTCTCGTGCTGGAGGTGGACATCGCCAAGGACGTCCCGGGGGTGGAGCAGGACGGCACACCGGTGAAGATGGGAGCCGGTCCCACGATCCTGACCTTCGACTCGTCGATGGTGCCGAACCAGGGGCTGCTGGAGCTGGTGATGGAGACCGCGGGCGCCGAGCACATCCCGTACCAGCTGTCCCAGATTCGCCGCGGCGGCACCGACGCCGGCGCGATCCACATCGCCCACGCCGGCTGCCCGTGTGTGGTGCTGGGCGTCCCCACACGGCACATCCACTCCCACGTGGCGCTGCTCTCGCTGGACGACGTGGAGCGCTGCATCGAGCTCGTGCTGGCCGTGGTCCGCCGGCTGGATCAGTCGACGGTGGACGGCTTCACGCAGCTGTAGGCCGACCGGGTCAGTCCGAACGCTTGCGGATGATGAAGTCCACCCGGCGGTTCCTGGACCACGCCTCCTCGTTGTGCCGCCGGTCCAGCGGTCGCGTCTCGCCGTAGCCCCTGGCCCTGAGCCGGCTGTCCTCCACCCCCTTGTCCGTGAGGTACTTCATCACGGCGTGGGCCCGGTCGTCGGTGAGCTGCATGTTGTGCGCGTCCGAGCCGCGCTCGTCGGCGTGGCCCTGAACCTCCACCAGCAGGATCGCCCGCGTGCTCCTCAGATAGGCGGCGATGGCGTCCAGCAGCGGGAAGCTGACGGCCTTGATCACCGCGCTGTCGGTCTCGAAGTGGATCGGCTTCATGATGTCAATGCTGCCGCGCGTGGTCTTGAACGGACGCTTGTCCGGGCAGCCGTCCTCGTCCAGGTACTGGTTGTAGGTCTCCGGCTCGTTGGGGCACCTGTCGTCCACGTCGAGGATGCGGTCCTTGTCGTTGTCCGGGTCGGGGCAGCCGTCCCTGTCCTCGAACCCGTCCCTGTCCTCCGGGTCGCCCGGGCACAGGTCGTCCACGTCGAGGATGCCGTCCCTGTCGTTGTCCGGGT